>BNJU01003400.1_pt1 | contig 89502 bp, 118 predicted proteins | sample 8539281 | NCBI WGS metagenome assembly BNJU01 (sample SAMD00202456, study PRJDB9452) | human saliva metagenome | isolation source: human saliva | place: Japan
TAAGTAAGATAGCAGGATTCGTTATCAATAATGAAAGCTGACTTCGGTCAGCTTTTTTGTTTATCTTGTCTAGTCCCCTAGCGCTTTTTTGGTTTTCAGGGCCTCCTAAAAATGATATAATGAAGTGTTAGTACATAAGGTTTCATTAGCCTTGAAAGGAAAAGAAAATGACAAAATCATTCTACATCACAACCCCTATCTATTACCCATCTGGTAAATTACATATTGGTTCAGCTTATACAACCATTGCCTGTGACGTCTTGGCGCGTTACAAACGCATGATGAACTACGATGTTTTCTACCTGACTGGTCTCGATGAGCACGGGCAAAAGATCCAGCAAAAAGCCGAAGAAGCTGGCATTACGCCCAAGCTTTATGTAGATGGGATGGCGGTTGGAGTGAAAGAACTCTGGCAATTACTCGATATCTCATATGATAAATTCATCCGTACGACTGACGATTACCATGAAAAAGTGGTGGCCCAAGTCTTTGAACGCCTACTTGCGCAAGATGACATCTACCTAGGTGAATACTCTGGTTGGTATTCAGTCTCTGATGAAGAGTTCTTTACAGAAAGCCAATTGGCTGAGGTTTACCGTGATGAGAATGGTAAGGTCATCGGTGGGGTAGCCCCATCAGGCCATGAAGTAGAATGGGTTTCTGAAGAATCTTATTTCCTTCGCCTCAGTAAATACCAAGACCGTTTGGTGGAATTTTTCAAATCCCAACCGGATTTCATCACTCCAGATGGCCGTCTTAATGAAATGTTGAAAAACTTCATCGAACCAGGTCTGGAAGATCTAGCGGTATCTCGGACCACCTTTACCTGGGGAGTCCCAGTTCCATCCAATCCAAAACACGTGGTTTATGTATGGATTGATGCCCTTCTTAACTACGTAACAGCTCTTGGTTACGATCAAGATGAGCATGGCAACTTTGACAAGTTCTGGAACGGCACTGTCTTCCACATGGTTGGAAAAGACATCCTTCGTTTCCACTCCATCTACTGGCCAATCCTTCTCATGATGCTCGATATCAAATTGCCAGATCGCTTGATTGCCCATGGTTGGTTTGTCATGAAAGACGGTAAGATGTCTAAGTCTAAAGGAAATGTCATCTACCCAGAAATGTTGGTGGAACGCTTTGGCTTGGATCCGCTTCGCTACTACCTCATGCGCAGTCTGCCAGTTGGTTCAGATGGTACTTTCACACCAGAAGACTATGTGGCTCGCATCAACTATGAATTGGCCAATGACCTTGGAAACCTCCTCAACCGGACGGTGGCCATGATCAACAAGTACTTTGGTGGTCAAGTCCCTGCTTATGTCGAAAATGCCACTGCATTTGATGCAGATTTAGCCAAGGTGGTCGAAGAAAGTATTGCCGAATACCATAAACAAATGAATGCGGTTGATTACCCACGCGCTTTGGAAGCAGTATGGAACATCATCTCTCGTACCAACAAGTACATCGATGAGACAGCTCCATGGGTACTTGCTAAAGAAGATGGTGACAAGGAACAATTGGCAGCGGTCATGGCTCACTTGGCAGCAAGTCTCCGTGTCGTGGCTCACTTGATCCAACCATTCATGATGAACACCTCAAATGCTATCATGGAACAACTTGGCTTGGGCTTGGACTTCGATCTTGAAAACTTGACCCTAGCAGGTTTCCCTGAAAATGTCACAGTGGTTGCCAAAGGAACTCCAATCTTCCCACGTCTGGATATGGATGAAGAAATTGCCTACATCCAATCTCAAATGACTGCTGGTAAACCACAAGAAAAAGAATGGATTCCAGAAGAAGTGGAACTTAAGTCTGAAAAAGATGAGATTAAATTTGAAGACTTTGACAAGGTTGAAATCCGTGTCGCAGAAGTCAAAGAAGTGGAACGCGTCGAAGGATCAGATAAATTGCTTCGCTTCCGTCTTGACGCTGGTGACGGTGAAGATCGTCAAATCCTCTCTGGTATCGCGAAATTCTATCCAAATGAACAAGAATTGGTCGGTAAGAAACTTCAAATCGTGGCCAACCTCAAACCACGTAAGATGATGAAGAAATATGTCAGCCAAGGCATGATTCTTTCCGCGGAACACGGAGATCAATTAACAGTCTTAACTGTTGATCCATCTGTTCCAAATGGCAGCATCATCGGCTAAACGATAGACAAAGAAAAAATCATCTAAAAAACTTTCCTTAGGTGAGTACGGACGTCAGCGAACTTCGAAGAAGTTCCATGACTTAGTTTTGGACCCTAGGTTCCAAAACTCCCGAGTGCTAGAAACAATTGTGTTTCTAGCACTTTTCTCACGGCGGAAAGTTTCAGTAGATGATTGAATAATTCTTACGAATAAATTTTTTAATTTTTATAGAATTTATTTGATTTGTAAGGAAGATCAGATTGTCTATGCTCTCAAGCACTCCTCGGGAGTGCTTTTCTTGTATCGCTATAGTTTTCATCATTGAGTATTACAAGGATGTTAGATGGTCCCTATTAGTCATGAGTGTTAATGGAGACTTCCGCAGTGAGAAAAGAGCCTGAAAGATTTCATTTCAGACTCTCGGAAGTTTTGAGACAGTAGGCTCAAATTTTAGGTATGGAATCCCAGAGGGATTCGCTACCGTCCGTCCTCACCTAAGGAAAGTCTCCAATTACTTTTCTTAAGATATTTCCTATTCATCTGGCCGGTATTCCAGGATATCTCCGGGCTGGCAGTCCAGTTCTTTGCAGATGGCTTCAAGGGTGGTGAAGCGGATAGCTTTGGCCTTGCCTGTCTTAAGGATGGAGAGGTTGGCGGTAGTGATACCGATTTTATCAGCCAGCTCATTGGATTTCATCTTTCGCTTGGCCAGCATGACATCTAGATTGACGATAATCATGGTCCCCTCCTTAAATGGTCAGCTCATTTTCTTCGGCGATCGCAATTCCTCTCTCAAAAATCTTGCCAAGGACCCAGACAATTGGGACAGCGAGGAGGAGTCCCGTATTAAAGGTCAATTGGAAGGTAAAGGGAAGGAGATAAACGTCGCCACTGGTTTCAAGTGTACCAGACATAAAGGACAAGACCAATAAGATCTTCCAAGCTCGGTTGCAAAGATCAATGTTGGAGTGAGAAAAGATCTTTTCTTGGTAGAGATTTTGGAGGAAGCTACGAATGGTGATGAGAAGAAGAATATAAATAGCACTTGAGGCTAGTGGGAAGAGCAACTGCCATAGGGGTTGCAGATGTTTTGGGAAAAGCTGGATGCCATTCACCTCAAAGGACAAGCGCCCAGATTGAACGAGATCCTTAAACACACCCATCCGTGAAAGCAGGTGGATGACCAGTGCTGCCACGGTCATAAAGCCACAGAAGTAAATGAAAGCCGTTAAGACTTCAATAACATTTTTTAAGGTTTTTGAGTTTTTCATCGCAAGCCTCCTTAAAGTTTATTTATTATTTACTTATAGTATACTCCTTATAAAAATTAGTCAATAAAAAAAGTATCGAAAAACAATAAAAAAATTTATGAAATTCGGTCAAAAGTTTGCTTTAAATAGAATTTGAGGTATACTAATAGGTAACTACCATTTCAAGGAGGTATTGAAATGATCAAAAAGTTAGATAAAAAATATCTTTGGATGATCATCGCTTTTGTGAGTGCAGTGGTTCTAATTGGTGGAGTCTATCTCTACTCTAGCTCCAATATCCAACCGGATCATCAAAAAGAGTTCAACCAGACCTCGAAGACCTCGTCCTCATCTAAGGAAAAAGCTATCGATTTGTCTGGTGAATATGTCTCTAGCGCGCGTGATAAGGCCAAGATTCAAAAAGATGGGAAATCTTGGAAGATTGATTATGAGACAGAAGATGGTCCTGTATCAGCAACTTTCTCAACGAATTTCAAAGTAGAAGGAGCCAATAAAGTTTCTACTAGTCAGATGAAAAAGTCTGATGGGAATACTGATTTTACCGTCACTGTGCGTATCTTTAAATACCAATCAGATAAGGATCCCCTCATTACGGTCACCATGTCAGACAAAGATCCGGATCACGAAATGGTCTTTGCCAATCGGAAGGATTTCTTCAAGTCGACGAATCCAGATGACGCAGTACTGGATGGAGATTTGACAACCTTCTCAGGAAGTTATTCTAATGAATCTATTGAACAACAGATTGTGGATTCAGGCTTTAAGTTGTATGGATATAGTCCAGAAGATTATTACAATCACCGGACTACTGTCTTTCCTTCTATCTACTCTGATAAGGACAATGGATGGAGCTTCTGGAGTGGAGCCACCAATGTCCAATTTGTCCTCAATAAAGATAAGAAACCTAAGAAAGCAGGCGCGACCTATCAGGTTTACTTTGTCCAAGCTGGGACAACCGGAGCAAGTCCTGGTCAAGAATTGGTTATCACCTTGATTCCTGAAAATGTTCAAGGTCCTGATGGCATCGTTTCACCGTTGAGACGTATCTTCTACCATCAAGCCTCCTTCCATGCCTACCAGGACAAATGGTGGGAAGCTTACCCAGAGCCGAAGAAGGAAGCAGACCTCGATATTGCGGCCATCAATAATGGAGATTTCTCAAGTCTGGCAGGGACATGGCGCAATGCCAAAGGACAAGAGATGGTCATCCAAGAAGATGGAACTGTGAAAGGCCAAGGAAGATTAAAAGCAGTCCCGAACTCTGATAAGACAAGTAAAGTCCCTTATGTGGATCTACGTGTGGGAGAAACAGGAGTAGCTGTTGGCCTCTTTAAGATTGGTTTTGAAAATCCTGATGGAGACCAGTCAGATAAGAGCAAACCTCGCTTAGTAGTAACGCAATCAGCTGGGAACTATCCAGCAGACCAATACTTCTATCGTCAATAAGAAGCGAAAAACCCAAGAAATATGTTTTCCTGGGTTTAAGATTAAAGAAATAGTTTTCTTTAAAACTTTCCTTAGGTGAGTACGGACGTCAGCGAACTTCTACGAAGTTCCAAGACTAATTATTGAGCCTAAGGTCTCAATATTTCCTAGTGCCTGAAACACAGTTGTTTTCAGGCACTTTTCTCACTGCGGAAAGTTTTAATTCTACTTAAATAAATTTAAAAAAATAGAAGTCATTCTTTTGAAGAATCATTTAGCTATTTTTATGTAAAAAGCAGTTTGGTCTACATTCAAAACCCAGGAAATATGCTTTCCTGGGCTTTGTTTTTGCTTTTAATTCATTCTCTTTCTATAAAAATCGTTTACACCTTTTGATGTAAACGATATTGTTTCATTTTATAAAATAGAGTTGAAATTGTCAATCTTTGTGCTCAAGAAGCAGAGGTGAGGAAGACTCGACGGCTTTTTTTCGTTTGAAAAATGTAGCCATTTGAACCAGGATACGGGGAACGGTCTGCCATTTTTTCCAAGCTTGAACACGGGTGTCGAGGAGTTGCTTTGCTAGACGTTCTAGCATCTCCCTTTCTGTAGGATCTAGGTCTTGAGCATTTTGAAAGATCTCTTTGATCTTGGAGAAATTTTTCAAGTTCTTCAAATCATTGATTGAAGTGATGCCTGCGTCCAGAAAAATGCCAAAAAAGGTATCAAAGAACTTCTTGCGCTCATCCGCCGATGTTTCGCGAACCCATTGCTTGAGAGTCTGGTCGGTTTGTTGGCTATCGGGACTAGTTTGATCCAGGGTCACAAATCCATCCTTTTCAACCATCCACGTAAAGGCGTCATGCTGGGCAAAGCCACCAAAGGCTCGACTTTTAACAATTGTAGCAGGCTCAGGAACTTCCAGCATCATGCCAACGATGGATCCTTGTGGGACAAAGCGGTGAATTTTAGGTGATGTACGCTGGTAGCCTTCTGTTTCAATAATGGCCTTGTTGAGACCAGGAGCATCGTAGCTGTAAATAGCGTCGACTCGTTCAAATAGGTAATCTGGAAGATAAGAGCAGGCGTAGGCTGCGAGATTGCCCCCTTTGGAGTGACCTGCCACCAGGAAGCGCCCTTTGGGAAATTCCTTCATGACATGTTGTAGGTAGCTGGCTGCACGCCTCTGAGATGGGACATGGTCCATATAGGTCATGTGGAAGTCTTCCTTCCAGCCGATCAAGGTATCATCCGTCCCCCTGAAGACAACTAAATAAACATCCATGGTAAGACGATAGGTCATGGCCGCAAATTGCTTCTGAACATCAGGATCGTACTCATCGACATAGTTGAGGAGTTTGATGTTCTTAAAGCGCTTAGAAGTAGCTAGCTCATCGACTAATTGCAGGTGTTGGTCTGTCACGATGAAATTGGTAGTCTGATCGACTAGCGCTGCCGCATCAGATAAGCGCACTTCAATATTGGTCGTATCTCCTTGGGGAACGATTCGATTAAAAGGAAGATAGGTCAACTCCGTTAGTGCCAAGACATCCAATTCCTTAAAGGGACGATCGTAGATGGAATCATAGGTGACATGGTCTAGATAATCAAAAATCGTGGACATGAGATTCTCCTTTGTATCTGTATATTCAGTATAGCATAAAATACCTGAAAAGCCCCTCTGTAAAAATAGGTAATTGACGAAAGGGAGTAGCCTGTCAGTCGATATACCGAAAAAAATGTATGCTTCTTGGATAATTTGATATAATGAAAGGGTAATACTCTAGTAAGAAAGAGCAGGAAAGAGCATGCATAAAATTCTTCTTGTCGAAGATGATGAAACCATTCGCCAACAGGTAAAGAAAATCATGGAACAGTGGGGCTTTGAGGTCATTGCAGTTGATGATTTTATGGATGTATTGGGCACCTTCGTCCAAACTAATCCTCATCTGATACTGATGGATATCGGCCTTCCTCTTTATAATGGTTATCATTGGTGCCAGGAAATTCGTAAGGTGTCTAAAGTCCCGATCATGTTTTTATCCTCACGCGATCAAGCTATGGACATCGTCATGGCCATCAATATGGGAGGAGATGACTATGTGACCAAGCCATTTGATCCCAATGTCCTCCTGGCAAAAATCCAGGGGCTTCTTCGTCGTTCTTATGAGTTTGGAACTGATCAAGATTTGTTAGAACACCGTGGGGCCATCCTCAATCTCAAATCCATGGATCTGGTCTACGAGGGAGAAGTAGTTAATCTGACCAAAAATGAATTTCAAATCCTTCGCATCCTTTTTGAAAAAGCTGGAAGTGTAGTGGCTCGGGATGATCTGATGAAGGAACTATGGAACAGTGACTTCTTTATTGATGACAACACCCTCTCGGTCAATGTAGCTAGACTTCGGAAGAAACTCGAAGAAGCAGGACTGGAGAATTTTATCGAAACGAAAAAAGGGATAGGATACGGGTTGAGCAATGGGTAATCGATTCTTATTTGTCAAACACTATCTGATTTCTCATCGCCGCTATCTCTATTTGATCGGTTTACTCCTTTCTTCTCTTGTTTTGTTTGCCTATATATTCGAAGGCTACCGCAATTTTCTTCTCTACCTGACTGGCATTTTGGCTTTTTTGAGCCTTCTTCTCATTATGTGGGATGTAGCCGCTGGCTATCAGGCCTATCGGAAGGAAGTGCTCTATGGGGAGGGAGTAGCTGAGACCCCTCTAGAAAAGGTTTTGAGTCAGAAGCTAGCAAGCAGTCAGCAAGCCCAGCGTGAGCAAACCACGGTGAGTCTAGAGGCCTATAATGACCTGATGGATTACTATACTCTCTGGGTCCACCAGATTAAGACACCTATTGCGGCCAGCCAACTCCTGGTTCAAAATATAGAAGACAGCGACCTGAGAAAACAAATGGAGCAGGAGCTCTTTAAGATTGACTCCTATGCTAATCTGGTCCTCCAATATCTGAGACTCGAAAGCTTTCACGATGATTTAGTGCTTAAGCGTGTTCCACTCGAAGAGCTGGTCAAAGAAGTGGTGAGAAAGTACGCTATCTTCTTTATCCAAAAGGGATTGACGGTGGATCTGCATGACTTAGATGTCGCTGTCATTACCGATCGCAAGTGGCTCTTGGTCATCATCGAGCAATTGCTGTCTAATAGCCTTAAGTATACCAGCACTGGCGGGATTGAGATCTATTTCAATGACCAGACCCTTTATATCAAAGATAGTGGAATTGGAATTAAGGATAGCGATATACTCCGTGTCTTTGAGAGGGGATTTTCTGGCTACAATGGGCATTTGACCCAGCAATCTTCTGGACTAGGCCTCTACCTAACTAAAAAGATTGCCGATCAGCTAGGACATCAGATTCAGATGACGTCTCAGGTCGGCCAAGGGACGACTGTTGCGATTCACTTTGAAGAGAAGAAGTTGGTTATAGATTAGGGGAAATCGTCGATACATGATGTTTTTCTCCCTAAAATTCTCTTTTATTTGAAAATGACAAAAATGTAAGATTTAATTTTAAAAATGAAAGGTTAGGTTATGGTGACCACCTTTTATTTTTTATACAATAGTCTCATCAAATGAAGGAGGTCAAGAAAATGAAACTCTTGAAATGGATGAAAGAACCCAAAATGATTAAAAAATCCAATAAGCAAACTGATTTGGAAAAGGCGGAATTTGGTCGCCAAGTCCTACAACAAACCCAAGAATTTTTCTTGATCTACTAGTATAAGGAGAAAATATGTCATTACTAGACGTTCAACATATCAAAAAAATCTACAAAACCCGCTTTCAAGGGACGCAGGTCGAAGCCCTAAAGGATATTCACTTCACCGTGGAAAAAGGGGAGTATGTCGCCATCATGGGGGAATCAGGATCTGGGAAATCGACCCTCCTCAATATCTTAGCCATGCTGGACCAGCCGACGGAAGGGCGGGTCTACCTCAATAACATAGACACCTCAACCATCAAGAACAAGGACGCTTCGAGCTTCCGTCGGGAAAAACTAGGCTTTGTCTTTCAAGACTTCAACCTGCTCGACACCTTGTCTGTCAAGGATAATATCCTCTTACCTTTGGTCCTTTCTCGCAGACCGGTCAAGGAAATGATGAGCAAGGTCGATAGTGTGAGTCGAGAGTTGGGCATTCACCAACTTCTAGAGAAATATCCTTACGAAATTTCTGGTGGGCAAAAACAACGGGTGGCTGTAGCACGGGCCATCATCACCTCACCTGAAATCCTCCTTGCTGATGAGCCAACAGGGGCGCTGGATTCCAAGTCTTCGGCTGCTTTGCTAGATGTCTTTGAAGATATCAATAGCATGGGGCAAACCATCCTCATGGTGACTCACTCAACCGCAGCAGCAGCTCGGGCCAAGCGCGTGCTCTTTATCAAGGATGGGATTCTCTACAACCAGATCTTCCGTGGGGAAAAACAGAACGTCAGATGTTCCAAGAAATCTCGGATACCTTGACGGTCATGGCAAGTGAGGTGGAGTAGATGTTTCGATTAACCACTAAATTAGCTTGCTCCAATCTGATCAAGAACCGCAAGCTCTATTATCCCTTTGCGGTTGCAGTCATTCTCGCAGTGACCATCGCCTACCTCTTTGACTCCCTGACCTTTAATCCCCATATTCACGAGCTTCGTGGGGGCTCTTCTATGCTCTTCACCCTAGGCTTGGGACTGTTTGTGGTCAACGCTGCGGGGGCCATCATTGTGCTCTATGCCAATAGCTTCGTCATGAAAAACCGCTCCAAGGAGCTGGGGATTTATAGCATGCTAGGCCTTGAAAAACGCCATCTCATTAGCATGATCTGCAAGGAGCTCTTGATTTTTGGCTTTGTAACTGTCTCAGTTGGTGTTTTGATTGGAGCCCTCTTTGACAAGCTGATCTTTGCCTTTCTCTTGAAACTCATGAAGATGAAGGTCCAGCTAGTATCTACCTTCCAACCTGGGATTGTGGTCGCAGTCTTTGTCACCTTTGGTCTCATCTTTGGCCTCCTAGTTTTTCTCAATGCTTGGCGCATTCTTCGTTTGAATGCCCTGCAGTTGACGCGTGAGAAAGCCAGTGGTGAAAAGAAAGCTCGCTTTTTGTGGCCCCAAACCATCCTGGGTTTAGCTTCTCTTGGTTTTGGCTACTACCTAGCCTTGTCTGTCAAAGACCCATTGTCTGCGATTGTAATCTTCTTTCTAGCAGTTATCTTGGTCATGATTGGGACCTACCTGCTCTTTAATGCTGGAATCACCGTCTTTTTGCACCTGCTTAAGAAAAAGAAGGGCTATTATTACCAACCCAACAATATGATTTCGGTCTCTAACCTCATCTATCGCATGAAGAAAAATGCAGTGGGCCTTGCGACCATTGCCATCCTCTCAACCATGGTATTGGTGACTATATCTGCTGCCACCAACATCTATATCGGTGGTGAAATGATCAAGAAAATCATGAATCCACATGATTTCTCCATTCAAGGAAAAAGGCGTGGATTTGGAGTTAATCAATCAGAAATTTGATGAGTTTGCTTCTGAGCACCAACTTGAGATCAAAAATCGTGACCTGATGAACTATGCCACCTTTGGGGTCGAATCCCAAAAGGGCACAGACTTCACGGTCTATCCTGATGATGAACACGATGTCAGACCGAGAACAGTCTTTCTGGTCTTTGATGCAGCTAGCTATGAGCAGATGACAGGAGAAGACGTCGATCTGACTGGCAACCAAGTCATCCTCTTTGCTCATAACGAGGCTCTGAAAGGGCAAAAGCAGTTTACTATTAATGGGCAAGACTTTCAAGTCAAGGAAGAAGTGACCAAGGATTTTATCACCGATCATGTCCCAAACATCTTCAATATGCTGACAGAGGATTTCAATTACCTGATCGTACCTGACCTTTCAGCCTTTGTTGCCAAGTTTCCGAACCTTGCTGTCGTTACCCAAATCTATGGTGGTTTCAATGTCAATATCGATGAAGAACACCAACTTAAGTTAGCTGACAGCTATGACAAGCTAATTGATGATTTTAGTAGCCAGCTGACAGATATGCAATTTGTATATGGAGGCAATCGAGCATATAATGTAAGAGAAATGAATAGCCTCTTTGGTGGCATCTTCTTTATCGGTATTTTCTTGTCATTGATCTTTATGATCGGAACAGTCATCGTCATCTACTACAAGCAAATCTCAGAAGGCTATGAAGACCGTGATCGCTTCGTCATCCTCCAACAGGTAGGGCTTGATGAAGATGAGGTTAAACGGACCATCAACCGTCAAGTGCGGACCGTCTTCTTCCTTCCCCTTATCTTTGCCTTTATCCACCTGGCCTTTGCCTACCATATGATCCGCCTTATTCTTAAAGTGCTCGGTGTCATCAATAGTAGCCAAGTCCTCATCGTGACCCTCAGTGTCTGTGCCGTCTTTCTCGTCACTTACCTGATCGTCTTTTGGATCACCTCTCGGAGCTATCGTAAGATTGTGCAGATATAAGGAAAAAGAAGAGAGTGGGACAGAAATCGGTAATTCGTTAGAATTCGATTTCGTCGTCCCACCTCCGCACAGTTGAGTAGGGCTGTAAAAGCTGATGAAATCAGCGTAGTAGAGCCCACTCAACCACTGCGTCTTGCTCGACAATCCAAAAATAATTGAGAGGCTAGGACTTTTGTCCCAGCCTCTTTTTGTGCGAAAACCGACAGCGATTGTTTTTGCTTTTCAAAGGGATATACAAAAAAACCGAACCACTAGAGTTCGGTTTTTTATCGATTTCTTTTAGAGTGATGTTAGGAAAGTCAATCCTCCTAGGATGACACCTGCTGAATTCGGAATAATCAAAATCCAGTCTTTTTTAGGTTCCTTTGTCCAACCATAAATGACCCAGATCAAGCAAGAAATAGCAGCTGACAAGGGTTGGAAAGGTTGGGCCTTATGTCCCTGTAAATTGGCAATAATTTGTGGGATGTAGGCAATGAAAACGATAATCCCAATAAAGGCACCGATCGAGCCAACGATTTGGTTGATTTTTTGTTTGTTCATAAAATTTTACCTCTGTATATCAAAATAGCATAAGTAGGAAGATAATGCAATTAATTTGCATGCTACGCAAAATGAAAACGATCACATTTGCAAAAGAATTAGACAAAGTGTCAAAAAATGGCAACTAGAGAGAAAATCCACTCGAAAAGAAATCCATCTTCCTGCAAAATCACAAGATTGTGACATTTTACAGTTCGGTAACATTTGAAAAAAGCACTTGAATTTTAAGAGGGCAAGCGTTAGAATAGTGCGTACTTAAAAAATGAAAGGTATTTTGAAAATGAATGAAAAACAAATGAAAATTCTTGGTTGGGTTGCGACCTTTATGTCTGTGATGATGTATGTCTCTTATTTCCCACAAATTATGGATAATCTCGCTGGTCACAAAGGAAACTTTGTTCAACCCCTTGTCGCAGCTATCAACTGTAGCCTTTGGGTCTACTACGGACTCTTTAAAAAAGAACGCGATATCCCACTTGCTGCAGCCAATGCACCAGGGATCATCTTTGGTTTGATCACTGCCATCACAGCCTTATAAGAAGGAACTAGCTCCCGCAAGGAAGCTAGTTTTTTAATACCTTACAGAAATGTAAGAAATCAGGTTAAAAATGAAAGGTTAGCTTATTGTAGATCTCTCTCCAAATCGTTACAATAGAGGTGTAAGAAGTTCAATAAATATCAATCGTGCAATCAGATGGAAATGGAGAATGAAAATGGCCTTATTAGATGTACAACATGTGAAAAAAATTTACAAAACCCGCTTTCAAGGGACGCAAGTCGAAGCCTTGAAGGATATCCACTTTACGGTGGAAAAAGGGGAATATGTCGCTATCATGGGGAATCAGGATCTGGAAAATCCACCCTCCTCAATGTCCCTAGCCATGCTGGACCAGCCGACCGAAGGACGGGTCTACCTCAACAGTATCGATACTTCAACCATCAAGAATAAGGATGCGTCCAGCTTCCGTCGGGAAAAACTAGGCTTTGTCTTTCAAGACTTCAACCTGCTCGACACCTTGTCCGTCAAGGACAATATCCTCCTGCCTCTAGTCCTCTCTCGTAGACCCGTCAAGGAAATGATGAGCAAGGTGGATGGCGTCAGTCGAGAGTTGGGCATCCACCAACTCCTTGAAAAAAATACCCTTACGAAATCTCTGGTGGGCAAAAACAACGGGTGGCTGTAGCACGGGCTATCATCACCTCACCTGAAATCCTCCTTGCCGATGAGCCAACAGGGGCGCTGGATTCCAAGTCTTCGGCTGCACTTCTAGATGTCTTTGAAGATATCAATAGTATGGGGCAAACTATCCTCATGGTGACCCACTCGACCGCTGCCGCAGCTCGGGCCAAGCGCGTGCTCTTTATCAAGGACGGGATTCTTTATAATCAAATCTTCCGCGGGGAAAAAACAGAGCGCCAGATGTTCCAAGAAATCTCAGATACTCTGACAGTCATGGCGGGTAAGGAGGATCATGATGTTTAAATTAACAAGTAAATTAGCTCTTTCTAACCTCAAACAAAATCGCAAGCTCTATTATCCCTTTGCCTTGGCCGTCATTTTAACAACCATGATCCTCTATAGCTTTATCGCCCTGGCAACAACCCCTCATCTAGAGGATTCTTACGGAGGGCGAACGGCGAGAACGGTTCTTGGTTTTGGTAGTTTTGTTGTCCAGCTGGTCGTCATCATTTTAGTAGCTTATGCCAATGGTTATGTCATGAAAAATCGTTCCAAAGAACTGGGCTTATACAGTGTTTTGGGGATGGAGAAGAAGCACCTCCTCGTCATGACCTTATGGGAATTGCTCTCCTTCTATGTTCTCACAGTTGGGACGGGACTAGGCTTGGGGCTCTTGTTTGATCGCTTGATTTTTGCCCTCCTCTTAAAATGTATGGGGCTACCAGTCGTCATTCAATCAACCTTCCAGATAGAACCTGTCCTTAACACTTTACTTGGGTTAGCACTCAGCTTTTGGTTTCATTCTCTTGTTGAATTCTTTCCGTCTCTTTGCGCTACAGTTCTCTCCACCTTATGCAACAAAAGAAGGCAGGAGAGAAGAAGGGACGCTTCTTGCTGGTTCAAACTCTTTTAGGACTAGGGCTCTTAGGAATTGCTTTTTATCTGGCGCTAACAGCCGAGCGTCCGGTTGCGGCGGTTCAAGGATTCTTTATTGCTGTCATCTTGGTCATTCTAGCGACCTATCTCTTATTCAACGCAGGATCCATTACCTTCTTAAGATTTCTCAAAGGTCAGAAAACCTATTATTACAAGCCAGAGAATTTTATATCTGTCTCTAACTTAATCGCTCGGATGCGAAAAAATGCAGCGGGTCTCGCGACCATTAGCATTCTTTCCACCATGGTCTTGGTCACCTTAACCGGGTCGCTCAATATCTTTATTGGAGGGCAGAATTACCTAGATACTGTCTACCCTTCAGACTACAGTATTAGTGTGGGGCATATGACTTCAGATGCTGAAACAGAACCGGTTATTGAGGATGTTCAAGCCCAAATTAAGAAGACAGCCGATGCAACACATCTATCAGATTATCAAGTGGCACAGACAACATACTGGTCGGCTGAAATTCGAAAGATAGATGGAAAGGTGTTAGAGGTGTATGACCAGTCCACTCCATCAACTGGTCAGGAGTTGAAGACAGAAGGAACCGTCTACTTTTTTGATCAGGCAACCTACGAGCAATTGACGGGTCAAAAAGTTGAGCTTGGGGAAAATGAAATCTTAGCCTATGGGTATCAGTATCCTGGAAGATTAGATTCGCAATTAGAAATCAATGGCAAGAGCTTCACGATTAAAGAAAAACTAAATTCCAATTTTATCCAAGGAAAACTCCCTCAACACGATCTCTTTATGCACCAAATGGGTTTGTACCTTGTTCTTCCAGACTTGAACCAACTGGGACTAAAAATGGATAAAAATTTGGAATTCTCCATTACTGCAAAAAATAAGGAGAACAAAGATTTCATCGCTGGCGTGGCTAAAGAGCTTTATTCGACAGACAAAATGAGTCAATATGGTGCGACTTACTTCGGTGGCTATGAACGATACAGTATGGAGAAAGAGTGGCGTGAATTAGCGGGGACTCTCCTCTTTATTGGAGGTTTCCTATCTGTGATCTTTCTCTTGGCTACGGTTCTCGTAATCTACTACAAACAGATTTCAGAGGGCTATGAGGACCGGGAAAATTTTGTGATCTTGCAACAAGTAGGATTGGACGAAAAGCAAACAGCCACCACGATTCGCAAACAGATTCTCACCGTCTTTTTCCTTCCATTATTCTTTTCCTTCCTCTACCTAGGAGTAGCCTACAAGATGATTGCAAAAATCGTTGCTCTCTTAGGAGCTACCAATGCTGGATTGGTCCTTCAAACAACCTTAGTAATCTGCGCTGTCTTTTTCATCTCCTATGTCCTCGTCTTTCTTCTGACTTCTAGAAGTTATCGGAAAATTGTCGTGAGATAGCGTTTGAATCTATATAAGATTAGAAATGAAAAAGACGATAAGTAGACAAACTGTTTTTTTACTTAGAACAAGCTAAGTGTTGCGGAAAGAATTATAATAATGTATATTATTAAGCTAATTAAACAAATACCGAAACTTTCCGTCGTGAGAAAAGTGCTAGAAATAATAGTATTTCTAGCACTCGGGAGTTTTGGAACCTTAGGTCCAAAAACTAAGTTATGGAACTTCGGAGAAGTTCGCTAACGTCCGTACTCACCTAAGGAAAGTTTCAAGGATAGGTTTTTTTCTTAATCAAAAACACCGAGGATTTGATCCTCGGTGTTTTGACGTCATTATTTGACGTGTTTTGCAAGTTCTTCTTGTGCTTTTTTATTGGTTTCTTCTTTTTCTTTCAACCAATTCTTATAAGCTTTGTCGTAGTCAGCCGTTGTGACTGTATCACTTTGTAATTCCATGTACTTGTAGTAGCTAGCCCCGTCTTTGATACCAATCAAGGAGAAGGCTTTTGTAAATGGTTTGATCTTCGTGATAGAAGGAACAGCACCTTTAGAGTAGACAGGAAGTGCAAAGGCATTGTCTGTCAACCAAGCTTGAGCAACAGCATATTTTTCATAACGAGTTTTGGTATCCAATTGTTCTGCATTGGCATCATCCAATAGTTGTTTGTACTCGTTCAAACCTAGTTTTTCAATTAGGGCTTGGTCAGTTGCCGGATTGATTCCCATACCTGCTAAGGCTGAACCATCGACTGGATTGAAGATATCCAAGTAAGTTGATGGATCTTGGAAGTCAGGTCCCCAACCAGCGATATCCATATCAAAGTCTTTTTGATCAGGACTTTGAGCGAAGTAGGTTGCATTGTCCGCATCTTCCGTAGACAATTTCTGAACATCCACGACAACATTTTCTTTTCCTAATGTTTTTCGATGGAGTCTTTCATTGAATCAGCTTGTTGCACAATGCTAGCAGAAGACTGGTCAACCACATAGTCGATGTGGATTGGGAATTGAACACCTTGTGCTTGGAGCTCTTCTTTGGCTTTAGCAAATTGTGCTTTAGCCTTGTCCGCATTGAACATGCTATCTTGCGCATCAGCTAGGCTGACATCCTTCCAATCATCTCCTGTTGCAGCAAGTTTTTCTTCAACAACAGTACCGAAGTCTTTGTTGTCTACTTGCACAAATGTTGGAGGTACAAGAAGCGTACGAAGGGTTTTGCTAGCGCCATCTTTCCCGTTTGATTGGGCACTTAGTGAAGTACGATCAAGGGCAAAGTTGATGGCTTGACGGAAGTTTTTGTTTTGAAGAGCTGTTTTGGTTTGGTTCTTCTGGTCGTCTGTTGTTTTCTCAGTATGACCGTAGTTTTGACGGTTTACGTTGAAGTAGACATAGTAGACAGTCGCATCTTGTGGTGAATAAACGATATTGTCCTTGAATTTTTTCTCAATGGTACTGAAGGTTGAGCTCGTTGGGAAGAGACGCGCAGTGGTTAAGTTTCCATCAGAGAAGTTACGAGCTAGGTAGTCTTGGTCAGAACCATCGAAGTAGGTCAATTTGATATCATCGATCTTCACATTGTCTTTGTCGTAGTAGTTATCGTTCTTAGTGAACTCCATTAACGATTTTGAAGTGAAGGATTTCAAGTAGTAAGGACCGTTGTAGAGGATTCCAGAAGGTTTGACGCTACCAAAGTCTTTACCTGCAGACTTGAGGAATTTTTCATTGACGGGCATCATGGTCGAAGTTGTCAATTTAGAATTCCAGAAAGATTCAGGTTGAGCCAAAGTGTATTGGAGGGTATGGTCGTCAACAGCTTTGACTCCAACTTTAGAGAAGTCCGTATTTTTACCGGTGACATAGTCATCCAGGCCGGCTACTGAGTTTTGAACCAAGTAGAGGGCATCTGATTTGTTGTCCGCTACGTATTTCAGAGAAGTGACGAAGTCCTGTGCAGTGACATCTGCATATTCGTTCCCTTCTGAGTCATACCATTTTGCATCTTTACGAAGTTTGTAAGTATAAGTCAATCCATCCTTAGAAACAGACCAATCTTCTGCTAGGGCAGGGACCAAGTTACCGTATTGGTCGTTTTCAAAAAGTCCATCTACTAAATTAGTTGTGACATCACTTGTTGTTGAACGGTTTGAAAGGAGGTAGTTCAAAGAGTCTGGATCAGTGCTATACACGTATGAAAAAGTGTTCGTCTGAGAAGACTTTGCAGATGATCCACAAGAAGCAAGGAACAGGGCTGAAGCAGCCGTGACACCTGCAAGGAAAGCTAGTTTAGATTTTTTTCATCACTTATCTCCTTTAATAAAGATTTTGTATTATTATACACCTTTTTTATAAAAAGCAAATTTTATTTGAAAATAATTGTATATTTAGTCATAATGTTCGTTTTTATCGAGTTTCATGCAGTATTTTTAACTATTATGCTTTACAAACTAGCTAAGGAGGAGTATACTAATAATGAAAGGACTAGTATGTAAAACAAACTAGCCAAAAAGAGGCGGTATAGAAGGGGAGCAGGATGAAAGAGTCGCAATTGCTCAAGGGTGTCCTGGAAGGTTGTGTTTTAGAAATTATTTCAAAAAAATCTATTTATGGCTATGAATTGATCCAAAGTCTCAAGGAAACCGGCTTCGATAAGATAGTTGCGGGGACCGTTTATCCCTTGCTTCAGAAGCTAGAGAAGCAGGGAGTCATCGTAGGAGAGATGAGGCCCTCTCCGGGTGGACCTGATCGCAAATATTTCTCTCTAACCATGGAAGGAAGAGAGCGCCTAGAGGAATTTTGGTACCAGTGGCAGGATCTGGTCATTAAAGTAGAACGCGTGAAAAAGGAGGGGAAAGCAATATGACATCAGCTATTTATTATGAAGAAACGCAGGCTTTGGTTCAAACCTTTAGCCAGGAGGACCAAGCTTACTTCCAAGATCTCTGGGATTATTTCAATTTCGCTGGTTTCTTATATGAGGAGAGGGCTTTAAGAGAGCAGGTCTATAATTTGGCCCTAGATTTTTCGCAAGCGAGCGGAGATGGATTGACGGCTAAGGACTATTTTGGACAAGATCCCAAGGGAATGGCAGACCAAATCCTAGAGAATATGCCCAAAGAATCCACGCAATCCGTTTTGAAATATGGCGCGATCATCTCGGGAATTGTGATTTTTTATCGCCTCTTAAGTGATTTTGCTTCGCAAGCAGTCCTGGTGCTCAAGCCACTCGTCTATCTAACGGATAGTATTTTAGGTATTTTAGTCGTTGGGTTACTATTCTATCTCCTTCGTCGCCTTATTTTTGCAGAAGAGAAGTCAAAAAAAGCAATTTATGTAGCAGTCGTTTTCGTTCTAGGATTCTATTTCGCTAGTGAGATAGTGGGTGTCCGTTTCTTGCCAGCTATTGCTTGGTTAACAGTGCCAAATCCATGGGATACCTTCCTCATTACAGGGGCTTGTGCAGGACTTATCCTGTGGCAGTGGAAAGAAGAGTTTGCTCGTGCCTTCATCTTTCCTATTCTGTCCTTCTTAGTAGTGGGATTCTTGCATCGCTGGACCTTGGCGCAAGGAATTCAGAATTCTACCATGACTATCATTCTGCCTACGGTAATCATTGTTATAGGATTGATGATTTACTATTGGTTCACGATTCGCGCCTTGAAAAAGAACAAGACAGAAAATGGTGAATAGAGTGAAAAGGGGGAGGAAACTCCCCTTTTTCTGTTGAAAAACAACGAGCAAGCTTGATTTTTGTTATAATGAAAGGGACTATAAATCAAAGGAGAAGATGATGACATTTGAAGAAATCTTGCCGGGACTAAAGGCAAAAAAGAAATATGTCCGTACGGGTTGGGGTGGAGCAGAGAACTATGTTCAGCTTTTTGATACCATCGAGCAAAATGGAGTGGCTCTAGAAGTGACGCCTTATTTTCTCATTAATGTCTCTGGTGAAGGCGAAGGATTTTCCATGTGGAGTCCAACTCCTTGTGATGTCTTAGCGACAGATTGGGTGGAAGTCCATGACTAAACGGGTCTTGATTACGGGCGTGAGCTCCGGGATTGGTCTGGCTCAAGCTCGTCTCTTTCTAGAAAAGGGCTACCAGGTTTATGGGGTGGACCAGGGAGCTGATCCCCAGTTGCCAGGGGCTTTCCATTTTTTGCAGCGGGACTTGACCTTGGATTTGACGCCGATTTTTGACTGGTGTCCTGAGGTCGACGTCTTGTGCAATACGGCCGGCGTTTTGGATGACTACAAACCACTTCTTGAGCAAAGCGCTCAGGAGATTCAGGAGATCTTTGAGATCAACTATGTGACTCCGGTAGAGTTGACAAGGCATTATCTGACTCAAATGTTGGAGAAGAAGCAAGGGATCATCATCAATATGTGCTCCATTGCATCTAGCCTAGCGGGTGGAGGCGGTCACGCTTATACCTCCTCCAAGCATGCCCTAGCGGGCTTTACCAAGCAGTTGGCCCTAGATTATGCAGAAGCTGGTATTCAAGTCTTTGGCATTGCACCAGGTGCTGTCAAAACAGGCATGACCGCAGCGGACTTTGAACCAGGAGGCCTAGCAGACTGGGTGGCTAGTGAGACCCCTATTAAACGCTGGATAGAGCCAGAAGAAGTGGCAGAAGTCAGCCTCTTTTTGGCCAGTGGGAAGGCCTCTGCCATGCAGGGGCAAATCCTGACCATTGATGGTGGCTGGAGTTTGAAGTAAGGGCTGAGATAAGCATAAAAGATAAGAATGAAATGAGTCTAGTTGAACAGCTGGACTCATTTTTCTATTTTAGCTTTATGGAAAGGAAATCTTATGGTATGATAGCCTAAAAGGGACCTGTAATATGGAGGTCAAATAAAAAAAGCCTTTGGGAAGAGAGACTCAAAAGGAGACGGGATGCGAAAACACCAAGAACTTTCACTAGAGCAGATAATTGAGCAGGTGCGCGTAGATCAATTAGTATCAGATGATTTTTGCCTCTATGGCAAGGAGGATGGAGAACTGGCACTAGCTAGGCTCTATTGGGTATCCGATTATCCGGATGTCGTGGAAGACCGTGATGTCTACCCGACAGAAGTGACGGAGCAAGATCTGCAGCTAGTCTACTATGGAGAGCAGTTGATTGATGTTCTTGCAGTCGCACTTGAGGAAAAACCAAATGCTAGTCACAATGACTTGGTCGAGGCTTTTAATTATTATCAGCAGCATGATAGCTTTATGCCATTTGAAGATTAGCTAGGCCGATTAGAGAAATGGTATTCAATGACTGATAGTGATAAGGAGAAAAATGACAGTCAATATCGATGAATTCGTGAAGGAGCACGGCTTTTCTGTGGTAACTTCAGAGGAGAAACCATTTAGTCTTGATGAGATCCGTTTCAACCTTTTTGCTTATTTAGAAGATTATTCCAAAATGGGTTTTTCTTTTGTTAAAGCAGGTGACGAACTAGTCGAACTAAGGAAAAATCAGGAGAGTTATAGGTTTGTTGGCCGGTGTTTTTTTAGGTGCTTTTTGTCATTGGAGAAGAGGAGCAAAGTCTTCTTACTTTTGCAATCAAGAAGGAAGGAAGTTTTTTTCAAGAAGCGAGGGTTTATGTCAATTCTTCCTTGCATACTTTTTGTTTCCTCTTATTCGCTCTTTTCTATCAAGCATCTTTCTTTTGAAAAGCAAAAGTTTTATGAGATTGAGCAAGATGAAGTCGAAGAGATTGCAGCAAACTTGAAGGATCAAGTACTTGCCTTTGAGAAAGCTCCCCTTGAACAAGAATTGCCCTTCTGGGAGCACATGGCCTATTTGATAGAAGACGATGGAATCGTTCTAAGAGATGATCTCTTTCATATCTTAAATAAAGAGCAGTAGGAATAGAATTAAATTAATCATGGAGAAAAAAATTGCCCCAGATAAAGATTCGTGAGTGGAATGAAAAGCCAAGAACAAAAACTTCGATTTATTAAAATTGGTGATATTTTTTTGCTATCAATTTTTCGGAGGAAAATGTTTGTATTTGGTCAAATCCTTGGAAAAAGTGAATGTTGGTCATGTCATCCAATTTTTTTCGATATCTTTCAAGCAAGTCCTACTATAACAGTTGAGGAGCTAAAGTCGTGCTCAATTTATAGGTAAGCCCATCATTGTAGATTCCTACACCTTGTTTGATCGAAGTCCAGTATGGTCTTGGCAGATAATTGGTCATCAAGTGGATTTTTGATCCAAGCCCTTTTTAAGGATTTAGCCTTTAAAGTGGGGAGATCCAAATGGTCTTCACTTTGGGAAGGTCTGGCTAGATGGTAGGCGGGAACCTAAGATTTTTTCTAGGGAAGAAGTTGAGGACCTAGACTGGGAAGCCTGTGTCGGAAGTATAGTTTATAACAGAATCTTGGAAGAAGAACTGGCAAGCAGATGAAATAAAGGAGTTTGAGATGGACTATGTAGATGAGTTAACTTCAGGACGTACGCCCTTGGTAAAAAAGGCAGCGAAAAAAATTTTAAAGGGCAGACTAAAAGGATATGGACCATTCTTGCATCAGGCCTTGGAAGGGAGATGGAAAAGCCTAAATCATGGGAATCACAAATGTACTTACTCTACGCCATGGCCGCAACGGATTGCACAGAAGAAGTCCCCTATCTCAAGTCATTGCTGCTGAGAGATATTCCCAACCCCTGTAACCTATCGCTCTCTAGCAGTAGCGATTGCTTATCTAGAAAATTTAGAAACAGAGAACTTTGTCTTTTGTTTATGAGTCCTTAGAATCGAATAACTCATCTCAAGCTGCAGGTGCCTGTGCAGCGATATATCAGAGAAAGATTGTGCTGAAAGATGACGATTTTAACAAAATTATGTCTTATGTGACTCAGCCTAAATATCTTGAGCATATTGGTCAAGTCATAAATCCATTTTTATTTATTTTAGCTGCATCTTATTTATATCCAGAACAGAATCGCCAGAAAATTGTAGACTTTTCCCGTCAGTTCGATATATCTATCGTCAAGGATATAATCAATGACGTTACAAAAGGAAAGGACGGCAGGAGGGTCAGTCTATTCTAAAATCTCCTTAAAGAGCGAAACAATAACTCTTAAAAACAAGACTTTTATTCATTTTTAAAAAAGGAGTTCATATTGTGAAATGGTTTGAAAAAGCAGTGGGCAGGGAAAAGATTATTCATCTGTTTGATGGTGATTTGGAATTGAAGAATGTATTTCTTGATACTGTATTATGTTACGATTACAAATTAGATCTTGTCCTTTTATTTATTTGATTTGCCCAACTAATTTTCCCTGAAAAAGTGGCAGAAAAAGTGCATTTAATGCCATAAAAAAATTAATTTAGAGTTTTTTTAATTTAGATGAAATCCATTTTTTTATTCTAAGGGATTCATAAGGTGAATGGACGACTAGAGTTGCTCTTTTTTTAGAGAATAAGGTTGAATTCAATTTTATAAACCAAAATGATGTGATGTTATCGGGATCTTCTGACCTTGTTAGAATTGCTGAGATTGGTCCTGTGAAGATTGATACTTAAAGATGTATTCCTAGCTTATTTGCGGAGATTCAGGATGATCAAACAATCCCCCATTACCAGGAGGGACACCACGACTATGGGAAAAAGTGAAGGAAGAGCACAAACAACAGACCTTGACCTAAGGATAAACCTTTCTACAAGAAAAAAACTACGAGACCACGAATATGAAGTTACAGTATTTTGAATTAGATAAGCCCTATGTGGAAAATCAACAGAGGATTGAGGAGCTGATGGACTCAGCTGCGCTAACTTACGAGGAAGCTAGAATTAAGGACTATCGACAGAATTGGAAAGACCTACGAAGAGCGTTCATATATGAATCCAAATGTATGACCTCTATGGTAGAGCGCCTCTTCAAACCAGTTCTGACCAAGGATTGTTGGAAAATCATCGTAGAATGTGTAGATACGATTAGCAATCCAGCTATCATGAACCTACTTGGTGTCTATACTGTCCAGGTTTTATTTGACTTTTCTAGCTATGAAACCTTTGAGTCCATTGGAACAGAAAAAAAGCTGCTCTTAGAAGCCTTTGCTAAAAAGGGGCGAAAGCGCGTAGTTTCAGGAACTCTCTATTCCATGCTCCTTGATAGAGGATGTAGTCAATGAAATAGAGAAAAACGATTACGAAAATAGCTGGGAGTGGAAAAGGAAGAAAATCCAATCCACGATCTATTCTATTCAAGTGGAGCATCAGCTTGATAAGGTGGATTTGTTTTGGAAGATAGAGCACAAGGACAAGAGCATCCGTCAGTTGATTCAATCCTGCCCTGCTCACGAGATGGACTATGGGGCTAAGCTTGGTAAACTGGAAAGCAAAAGGGAACTTCCTATATCTGTTGGATAAACAGAATGAGATTGTGAGCAAAATTTCTGTTTCAGAATGATGGAGCAAGAACAATGAGTGACTTAAAAAAGAGATTATCCTTATTAAAAGTAGAAAAACGAATCAAGGGTTTGAAGGGAATAAAGGATGTTCATTTTCTGACCGATAAACCTAAAGAAATTGCTTGGTATGCTGGGGAGTTGAATCCTATCGATTCTCCGATTCCTTGCCTTTATGAGTTTTCTGCCAATCTTACTACTAAAGATCTAAGTAGGTCAATTCAAAGTCTAGTTGGAAATAGAAGGCAGTTTATCCTAGTTTTTTGGGAGTTTTCACCAGTTTACGTCTTGTTTCAAATGGAGTCTTTGGATGAATTTTTGCCCTCTTATTCTACTGAATTTTCTACCAGAGACCTGACACTTTTCTTTCAAGACCAGGAAAAAGTACTGGATCTCCATTTAGCGGAGGATAAAGTAGAAGTGAGAGTCTTGGAGAATAAGGCTAAGAACCGGTAGATTCTATAAATTGAAAATGAACATAGAATTAGTCGATGAAAGAGGCAAAGAGGAAAGAATGCCATTCTTGGAGAGACAAATGGTAAAGGATGATTCTAATGTGTGAAAAAGAATATTATTATTATGGCAATAGTGAGTTTATGACAGGCCTAGGAGTTATTTATACAGAGTTTACTGGTCAGCGTGCAAGTCGACAAATTAACGTTTTGAATGGGCATTCTTATGCTTCTTCTTGCCTACAGGATTATGTTCCAGAAGTAGGTTTTCTACTCTATGATGGTCGAAAAGATGAGTTGGATCTATCAGACTCCATCAAGATTAGTCAAGAGGAATTTGAACGAATTTGGGCTCAGGCTGTCGCTAGCGGTCAGAATGATACGTAATCGTCAGTTGAAAATAGCCAAATATAATCCCAAAAATGTGAGAGGAGTCTAATAATGATGTTCAATTTGTTGAAGGAATTTGTAGAAGTCTATCATAGAAACAAGGGCTTAGGAGAGCTTGTATTTACTAGTGACTGTCTCCATGTCGAAAAGCCAGATTTGTCTGGTCAATTGAAAGAGTTCTACCAGCATTTAGACTTTGATGAAGAAGCTTATTTTAGAGGAGCTCCCTATGATCTTGCTCTAATTCCTCTCCCTCTATGTGAAGCTGCATCAGAAGGATGGCAGGATCCTAGCTGGAAAGAGAGTTATGTGATTTTTGCCCACATGATGGGCGATGAGCCAATCTTTTGTGATCTAACTAGCGAGCTTAGTCCTGTATTTGGCAAGATTCCTGGAAATTCCAAGCTCTATAGCTTAAGCCCCTCTTTATCTACTTTCTTGTCTACCTATAGTCAGATGAAAAAGCTAGAAATCACCAAGTTTGAGAACAACATCTACATTGATGAGGACTTGTCGGACTATAAAGAAGGTTTTTTAACAGGAATCATGGCTATTATCGAGGAGCAACTTCCTGAAGACTATCGAAATGATTTTATAGCATTTATGCTGGGTTAAAGCCAAATAGAGAGATGAGAAGCAAATGGAAATGAAAGAAATTTTTTTTAAAATGTTGTGAGGATCTAATCATACAAGAAAGTGGGGCCTCAGCTCTTGAACTAGAAAAACTAAAAGCCAGACAGTTTCCTCAAGCTCACCTGGATTTGCTCTCCATAACCAATGGCTTGGAATTTTATGGTGGCTATTATCGCTTGTTTGGGACGGATTCTACTCAAGCTATTACGCTAGATTCCTGGAATTCGGATGAGGTATGGAAAGACGTCTGGAGAGATTATGCATCAGACTACTATTTTTTTGGTATGTCTGCTATTGGAGATCAATTCGCTTATAGATTGAAGGATGGGAACATTCAAAGTCATCAAGTTTATTATTTAGATGGGATTACTATGGATGTCATCGAGATCTACGACAGTTTTGAAGCATTTTTTGAGAGGGAATTTGTTCTGAAAGCCCAAGGTGGGATGGAATCTATTTTTGTGTCTGCTAGGGAACGATTTGGAAATCTAGACCTCTCCACAAGCTGTATTTATTCCCCTTCCTTAATGATTGTGAATGATCCAAGCGTTGAGAATCTCATGCTTTTACCGACAAAGGATGTCATGACCATCAATGGGGATTTGTTTGTTCAATTGTCTGATTCAGAGGAGTCTATTACGAAACTAGAGCAATATCTAGACGCTTCAGGTAGAGCCAGAGTCAAGGTCATTTTTGATCGAGATTGAGCAAGCAGGATATAGTTTATTTAGAAAAAAATACTCTGAAGATTCATGATTTTAGCTTTTTTTGATGACAAGCGATGATTTAGTCTTCTTGTAAAAAGTGTCATTGTAAAAATAGATAGGTTGAACAAAGAAAACGAAGCATGATATTCATGAAAAAGAGGTGAATGATGACCAGTTTAGATAAATATTTAGAGATCATTAAAAAAGGATTTTCCGAAAGAGAGAATTTAATGGCAATGGAGCCTCTGCATTCTATTGAAGAGATTGCACCATTATTGGATGAAAAATTGACTTATAAAGAATTTATCGATATCAATCGCTTATTAAGACAAAAAGTACATTGTCGAAAAACCCAGAGGATATGCTGAAAGATGTGGATTTTAATCAGCTTTTCGTTTACCTAGCAATACGAGGGTGATTTACTTGATGGGAAGTAAATCTGATGTGCTAGACTTTTCAAAATATGAACAAGTAGAAAAGATTTTAATAGTTGGGGCTAGAAAAGTAAGAAAGATCATCTTACCCCAGAAATGATTGTGTGAAAGCTCTAGGGATATCTTCCATGACAAATTTGGAAACGATAGAGAACATTTCTTTTTCATACTGGCATGCGTTATCTGCACGTTTGATTATGGTGTAATGTTGCCTAACTTTAATTTTATTAGAGATTTAAATCAGTTGCTCTATCTTTCATTTACGGCAAATAAAAAAATTTACCAGAATTGGATTTTATCCAGCCCTCTAGTGAGCTTCGTTTTTTGAATTTTGTCGATACGTCTATTTTTAACTACGCATCAACAGTTAGCTACCTGAAGAGTCTGAAACATCTCCGATTTTTAACAACGGGAAGAACAAATCAAAAGCAAAGGGAACTTCTTAGAAGGAGTTACCACATGTTTGCATGAGAGAGGGTTAAAAAAAGAGTTCAATACAGGTTTTTATGACCTATGTTTTCATAATAAACGAAGCATTATCCCTGTTGTTTAAGTAGGAGGAAATATGAGCCATACAAATCTAGCAAAAGAAACCTTACTCCAGTTTATGCAGGCTATGTATTCTTGGGAAAGAAAAGCCACTAGGAACCTAAGAAACCAAGCCTATAAAGAGATGTTGAAGGATGAATTAGCTACTATTTTTAATCAGTTTTGTACATCAAAAAAACCACTCAGAGCAAGGGAAGTATCTTTATCTGTCCGGTTTCCGTTTGACTATAAATTAGAAACACATCCCATCGTTGATGAAGAGCATGACGGGAATCAAACTTTACTTCTATATCAAGGAGAATCATTCTGGTATAGAAACTCTCTATCGTTTTCAAATGGTGTTTCAAAAAGGGAAATGGTGGATTGATAAGAAAGAATGGCTTGATGATGGGAAGTGGATCAATTCTTCCTTGTGATATACATGGATAGTATAGGAAATGCAGGAAAAAGATGTACCTCAAAAAAACAGTGGTAGTTGGATTAGCAATGACAAGTGTAAGTAATGAAATGTTAGAGGTCAATATGAATAAAAACACTTTCAAATCAAAAAAAGAAAAATTAACAGCTATCAAAAAAATAAAAATACTGAAGGCAAGAGATTTTTCACTTAGAGGCAGAAAACCTATCTAATACTGAAGTCCATTTTAACAGCTCTAAAATCTGATAAGAAAAAGCGTTCAAAATTAACTATGAAGAAAATGGTGAGAATCAGATCATACCTGTATGATCATGTAGATATGATTGATTCTATAAGTCCGTATCCTCTAGTCTCTAATTTTATAGAAAGTAAAAACATCTGAAAACCTATCAAGTCTATTATTGAATGGCTGTTTTTGTTCTGTAATGGCAGATATGGCTTCTGCTAAATATTTAGCTAAAGGGGGCTCAAACTTTGATACAGATATTTGTTTGAATATCTTATTTGCCCTTGCCTATTTAGATGATACTTATGTAGAGTTTTTTTAATTGATAAATTAGCCTATTTTTAAAGAAGCTCAAGTTGAGAAAAGGGAAAAAAATTATTTTTCTTTTTCAGCCAAAGAGTTTATTGCCTTTAGTCGTTTTTTTCTTTATGGAAATGGGAGAGGGTGATCGGCTTGCTAACCTACTGGAGAATGCTTGTGATGCCAAATATCAACCCTTTGACACGAATCCTTATCAGAATGTGAATGATGCCTATAAACAGGTTATGGAAACTATTTTTTCAGAGGAAGTTGATGTTTTTAGAGAAACAATTTTATCCATGTGTGATTATCATTTAGCGAACACCAGAGATAGTCATTTAGTAGATTTCAATACCTTACTTTGGCAATATTTCCCAATTGAAATCTTAGTTTTATTAAAAGAACGTCAGAAAAAAGGTCTCTCAATAGATGGAATTAGTCATCCCTTGCTTGATGACTTTTTGCCCTATTTGATGGATGACTTTCAGATATCTGAGCAAAATAAGATGATTCTAGGAACGATTTTAGACTAGTTGTGTAGAATAGATGGAAAATGTCAACATCCCGTGAAATCGAATGTCATTTTAGGGAAAAGACTGAAAAGAGGGGGAAACACGTGAATCTAGAAGCTATAAAATTTGATGATGATCTTGAAATGAGCGTTTTTATACCAGAGCAACACGATTCTATTCGCCTGGTTTTGTTGGATGAGATTGCTTTAGCAGATGAAGTAATGTCCAATGACTACAAAGAAAAAATCGTTCATATGCTTGGGTCATCTGCTTATTGGTATGAGTTAGCTGAAAAACGAATCTTTTCGGAACTATCCATGATGGGGCAGTTAATGGCGATCTATCTGCTCCCCGAACAGACATCATCCGATTTTATTTTTGGCTTATTATATAGAGTGGACGCTGAACTAGAGCATGGAAGAGGAATGAAGATTTCACTTGAAGAGATGACTATCATTGACTATGGAGACGCTGATAGAGCATTTTGTTAGATTAGAAATGCATATCAGTGAGTCTAACGAAATGCGAATAATCCTCCCGTTAATATTAAAGGAGAATGAATATGAAAAAGACCTACTTTGTTTATCGAGATAGTGGAGCGATAGAAAGGCAAAGTGATGGAGTTGAGTTCTGTAAAATACCTGAGTTCTATGATGATCAGATCTATTTTTTTATTGCGATGAATATATGCTTTTTTTGGACATCTATTGAAGATGTAGGTGATTTGAATAAAGCTAGAGATTTTAAACTAAAAGACAACATAGTACCAGCAACGCTAGAAGAGATTAGTGATGAAGGATTGATTGGCTACATAGATACAGTGAAACAATACAATATTGAGAATGGTAAAGTTGTAGGGATAACCTATATTCATTTAGATTCCTAGTAAACTGTAACGAACAACTCTTAACATCCTATGAAAGAGCAGGTAATGAAATGAAAGAGGCCAAAGAACTCTTCGTAAAAAATGGCTTTTCGCGACTAAGGCGAACCAATAACTATTATAAAATCAATCATGATTTTTACACGGTGATCTATTTTCAACGAAAATCAGATGGGACTACCTATTTCGTGAATGTTGGCCTTCATCCCCTCTTTCTGGACTCGGGACCGTTAGAAGAAGTGGATTGTGCTTTAAGAACTCGATTAGGTTCTATCGATCATAGAAATGGCATGGATCAAGCTGAATTGGAAAAGGCTGTCCAAGAGGCCATCAATTTTACTGCTCAGTATTCATCCTATTCAACCGTATTTTCAAGCATAGATCCCGAGAAGGATCTTGAGAAGGATTGGTTGTTAAAACAATTCTCTATCACCAAAGTGAACTTATGCAGATTGTATGTTGAGTATTATGATGCCATCGATTCTAAGAAGCTGGCTTTAGATTTTGCAAACTATGGCTTATCCATTACACCTAAGATTGCCTCTGTTCCCAAAAACTTCTTTAAAACCTATATTCGTTCGGGAGAAGTTTTAAAATAATACTACTAGTTAGTTGAGATTAGGAAGGGATGATGGTCAAAGGGGAGGATTTCTCAATAAAGTAAGTAATAGTCCAGAATGCCAGTCTAAACCTGTTCAGTAAAGGATATGTCGCAAAAATTGGGGGAAAAGTTGAAAAGTAGAGATAATTTTTTTATATGCACTATTTAGTATTATGGAATCTAATGATGTCCATAGAAAGTAATGTTGTTACAAGTGAAGAGGCAGAGTTTCTATATCCTTTTGATATGAGTAAAAAAGGAAGATGTCCTTACAGTATTTGATGCATTTGTGAAAGAGGATTTCTTGATCCTAGAAGAAGAGAAGCAGAAGCAAGTGCTTGAGACCATTGAGGATGTTATACAGGCTGGAGATGAAGTGGTTGAGCATTTTTTTGAATATGAATTTGGCTTGGCTTCAAAAGAGCCAAGAAATAAAGTTGCCTTTCTAGAATTGGTAAAGGATATTTTAGTCTCTTATTTGTCCATCTTAGACTAGTCATCTATTTTCCTTTGAATTTAAAGGATGAAATTTATGGACTTCGAGGTCGCGAATTTTAAGAGTAGTTGACAGCCTAAACTCAAGACTTAGCTGAGTGAGGATTATCTATTTAAGGTTTATAATCCTCATCTGGGAAGAGTACTTACGCAGAATAGCGGATAGATAAGAAAGAATGGTTTGATGAATCTAAATGGTTAAACTTGCCTTTGTAATGCGATTATAAATCTATATAGATCAGTAGAAAATGCTTCTAAAAGGAGAAATAAGAAATGAAAAACTATTTACTGGACGAAAGGCTATTTCAGTATCCTGAATCGTTTAAAAAAATGTATCGACCTCAATTTAGTTGATTTTGATTGTTGGTATCTGTTGGATTCAGAATGGGCCCTGTCTTTGTATGAGGGATTGCAGGAAAGGTACCCAACCCGAAAGTTGATTCCATTTGCAAAAAGAGGAGATTGTGATGATACAGCTTGTTTTGAAATAGGAAAGGGTAATAAGGTCCAACTCATTCATGATTTTGCTGCCGAAGGATGGGAGCAACGAAAAGAGTTTAATGATTTTTGGGAATGGGTAGAATATGCAGTCAAATGCATGATAGAGTACAATAAAGAAGATGGGATTGAATAATCGCAAACTCTTTTCTAGGGACGAAGGAACTCGTCTCTAATGATTTACAAGGCAAGGAGAACAAATGGAAATGATCACCCAATTATTAAATGAGATTGAAAAAAGTCTCCAACAGCTAGATCATCCTTGTGTAGACCATCTAAATCCGGGCATATCTTCTCAACAGATTCAAGAATTGTTTGAGGAAATACCATTGCAGCTAACTCAGGACTTGCGTGCCCTTTATACTTGGAGAAACGGATCAAAAGATTGTGAGGGAATCACACTTGGTGAGCTGGCATTTTTTCCTGGTTTCTATTTGATGTCTCTGGAAGATAGTTTCCAGACCTACTTAGAACTAAGAGAAACGGATGCTTGGGGCAAATCTTGGTTCCCAATTTTTGCCAGCGGAGGGGGAGATTTTTATGCCATGAACCTAGCTTCAGAAGGTCAGGGGCAAATCCTTGGTTTTTATGTATTTGAAGAAGAGGCCCAGGTCGAATACCGGTCGTTAGAATCTATGCTCATAGCTCTTAAAGACTGTTATGAACAAGGTATTATTTTCCGGAATGAACAAGGCTACTTGGATATGGATTATAGGAAGCATGCTGAGATAGCGCATGACATAAATCCAGATCTGAAGATATGGCTTGAATTCTTAAAGGAGATATAAGAGGAATGACCAAGGAGAGAATAATGGCAGTAGTGACTGTATTAAAAAAGATCATTAGACTCTATGAGGACACAACGTTTATTCCCCAACCAGTGAGTTTTTCAAACGAAAAATTAAGGATCCAGTCCTCAGATTTGACAGGAGAATTACTTGATTATTATCAACATATAGTGTTCAATGAGGATTTATTTTTTTGCTAATCAAAAATTTATAATATCATTTTGTTGGCATTAGATTCTCCTGCAAGGACAGTCGAATGTTGGGCTTTACAAGATATTCCTCAGTTTAGTGAAGGGCAATACCAGATATTCGCTACTACAGATACAGATGATATTCTTTTTCTGTGATATGAAAGATGACAGTTCTCCAGTTTACACGGGCAGTCCTGGAGATCCTAATTTCTACAAACTCAGCGCAAGTTTGACGGAGTTTTTGGAGTTCTATTTCGCTTTTTCAAATTTTTTTGGAAACAAAGAGAAGATGTCCCACAGGAGGAATATATTGTAGGGACAGGTGACTTGATAGAGCGCTACCTTTCCCCAGACGTCCAAGCGACAGCGAAAGAATATCTACTTCGGTAAGATTGACTTGAGAAAAGCCTTTCTCAATAACAAAAAGTGAATTGGATAGGAGAAAAGAAATGAAATGTGAAAGAACTCATCGAAGAGGTTGAAAATGATGCTTGAGTTAGTATCGTATTTAAACCAGGTTCCCCAAAAAGAATAAGAAGACCCAAGCTGTCTATCTCGAATCACTGAATCATCTGGCCTATTTACTTTATCTGGATGGTCAAGAGGAAACGGCTAAGGAATTATTAGATAGGATCATACAGGTTCCATTTGAAGGGAATTTTAACACCTGGACCTTTATTGATAGCTCTCTGGTTTTATTGGCTTATCTGGAAAGAGAGGTAGAAAATCAGGTATTCGTCTATAAAAAACTCCTTTTGTCTCCATTAGAACAAGGGGAGGAATCAACTCAAAAAATTAGAAGGAGAGTTCATCAGAGATTTTTGAATGGCGATAGCCTGGAGCAAAAGCTTGCAAAAATCGAAAAGGCTCCAAGCCCTGAATCAGAAATGGAACGTCGTCTGCTATACTTGGCAGATTTGTTGAAGATTCACCTCTTTATTACTGAGTCAACTTGTGAAGAGACAGATATTCAGACAAAAATCGAAGAGAATATGGAGATACTAAAGAAGTATATCAAGGAGCATGAAATCTATAGCCTCTTTCCTTTTAAGGGATAAGGTGAGCTAGCAATCTTTGGATTTTTAGAAAGAGTAGAAAATGGAAATCAAAACATCACTTTGGTGTCTATGGCGTTTGCTATGAGAATGGGAAATTGCTTTGCATTGAGAAAACGAGAGGACCTTATCAGCATCGTTTTGATCTACCGGGTGGTAGTCAAGAACTCGGTGAGGGGTTGACAGAAACTCTTAAGAGAGAAGTTTTGGAAGAGACAGGATATGCGATAAGCTCTTATTCAAACCCTGGGGTTTATGACGTGCTGGTTCAAGAAGAGGGGCAAGACTTCGCCGTACACCATATCATGGCCTTTTATGATATCGTACTCGATTTCGAAGGCTCTCAAAAATCCCTTCCTCATGAAGTTTTTGATGGAAGCAATGATTCAGCAAATGCAATTTGGCTTCCTCTTGAGCAGATGACCGAAGAAAATGCCTCACCCTTTAGTATTAAAGGTGAAGGCAGAGTTACGAGGATTTCCAGAATTAGAACTGACAAGTTATAAGAATTGGAAGGTAAAATAGAGGGATAATGGAACTATTTAAAACATGGAAGAAAAATATGGTTCTCTATGGTCTTAAATCTCAAATCGGGACTGTTTATCGAAACAGTGATAGGACAACAAGCTTTTATGATATTGGGAATTTTTCTATACCTAGCAGGGGAGCTAAATTCTAGATTTTGGGAAGATTTTGTTAGGCAATATGGTTTAGATTATAAGATTATTATTTCAGAAGACACTAAGTGGCAAGATTTTCTGCATCGGCAAGTTGGGTTAATTTCTTTTACTCGCTATTCTTTTAAGGATAAGGCAAATTTTCAAGTTGAATTTCTAAATGATCTAGTTACTCATATAGAGGAAGGTTACAATATTGTACCTATTGATAATCGTATTTATAACTGCCTTTCTGAGGAAGAATGGTCACAAGATTTACAGGGGAATTTTGAGTCCTACCAGGATTTTGCTTTAAAAGGTGGATTTGGCTTTGTGATTCTTAAAAATAATGAAGTGATTGCTGGGATTTCCTCAGGGTTAGTTTACCATGGAGCAGTTGAAGTGGAAGTTGCAACTAGACCAAACGAACAAGGAAATGGATTTGCTAAAAAAAGCTTGGTGCTGCAATGATTCTAGAGAGTTTAAATAGAGATATGTTTCCACTTTGGGATGCTCATAACGAGGCTTCCAAAAAAAGTAGCAGAATTTTTTTAGGATATGAGTTAGTTGAACCTTATGAAGCTTTTTGAACTAGAGGAAAGTGTCATATAATGATATCTGATATTGTATCTTTTAAGACGAGGTGAATGGACATGCAAAAATCAACTAGCTCTTAGTGGCGAAAAAAATTGTTGAAAAAGTTTATCCCTCATTTATTTGCACCACGTCGGCTATGATTCGTGGGGAATACTTGCTGAGAGAGATCAATCAAAACATACTATTACCAAATTGTCAGCAATTTGTAAAAGATTATCTAGACACTATTTGTCATTTGTACTCAGATGAAGAAGTCTGGTATCGCTTTTTCAGAGTTAACAAATGCAGAAGCAAATATTCTAGACGGGACTAAAGAGTATTTTGACGAACGCCACCCCTTATTTGGATACAGAGGTATCAGGCGTTTGTTGGCGTGTCCAGATGAATTTAAGGCTGAGACAAATGTTGTTACAGAAGTTTTATCAAAACCAATCCCAATCTGTCTGTTATTTTTTTCCTTTTGTCAATGATGCCGAACAATTAAAACGAGATATTACAGTGTTACGTCAGCATGGTTTTACTGGTAAAGTCGGCACGATGATTGAATTACCATCAGCTTATTTCGACTTGGACAGGATACTGGAAACTGGTATTTCAAAGATTGTAGTTGGAATGAATGATTTAACTTCTTTTATTTTTGCGACTGTGAGAAACAGTCAATGGCATGATATGGAAAGTCCAATTATGTTAGATATGTTGAGACAGATGCAGGATAAAGCAAGGAAGAAACAAAGATTGATTTTTTTGCTGTAGCAGGCTATCTGAATACTTCTTTCATACAAAAAATGAATCAGATGGGTATCGAATGTATTCTCCATTACAGCTCTATTCCAGAGATTTTTGATTTAGAAATTGACCATCCAGACCATCTTAAACATATAAAAGAAGAAAGTAAAAAATTACAAAGGAGAACCCATGACACCGCAAGAAATGTGGAATGCCTACAAGCAAATCAACCCTCTATCGGAGATGAGATAGACGCTTGGGCTTTTGGAGTGGAAGCAGATCTCTTGGCTGACTTGGTTCTAAGAGGCGAAAAAACAGCAACAGCCTCAGCCTACGACCTCTACGCACTAGAGGATGAACCCCTTCCCCAAGAAGGAACCTTTGATATCATTTTAGATAGCCAAGATCAGGCTATCTGCATTGTCGAAATTATCAAGGTTTCTGTTCAGCCCTTCCATCAAGTGTCTGCTGACCATGCCTACAAGGAAGGTGAAGGGAGACAAATCTCTGGCCTATTGGCGTCAGGTTCATGAGGAGTTTTTCACGGAGTGGCTGGAGGAAGCAGGTCTGACGTTTACACCTGACAGCAAGGTGGTTTTAGAAGAATTTCGTAAAGTTTATCCATTATAGAACGAGGCTGGGCAAAAACTGTCCAGCCTTCGATGTTTAATAGGAATAACTGTATGACGCAGTGGTTGATTGCTCAAAGCACTGCTTTTAAGTGGTGGATAGGACTTGCGAAGCAAGGTTCCTAAGTATTTGTTCGCTACTTAGCTCCAAAGATGACCTATGAAGATGGAAAACAATGTTTTCTTTATCTGCAACCTCCAACAGTCTCCCAGACTGTTGGAGCTGTGCGTGGGTGGGAAAATTGAAAAGGTTTGGGGAACCTTTTCAACTTTTGTTTAATTAGTCGAAGTTCTTTCCCACTCCCTTTGGTTTGGGTCTTATTTTCCAAAAGGGCTAAAAAATGGTATAATGTAAGCGATATTGTACAGAAAAGAGAATGTCTATGCCAAATTATGCCATTATTTTAGCAGCGGGAAAAGGTACTCGTATGAAATCAGATTTGCCGAAGGTTCTTCACAAGGTTGCTGGGATCTCTATGTTGGAACATGTTTTCCGTAGTGTTGGAGCCATCTCACCCTGAAAAGACTGTAACGGTTGTGGGCCACAAGGCTGAATTGGTGGAGCAAGTCTTAGCTGGACAAACAGAGTTTGTCAAACAAACCGAACAATTGGGAACTGGTCATGCAGTTATGATGGCAGAGCCAGTCTTGGAAGCTCTTGAAGGCCACACCCTTGTCATCGCAGGGGATACACCTTTGATTACGGGTGAAAGCCTCAAACACTTGATCGATTTTCATATCAACCACAAAAATGTGGCAACGATTTTAACAGCCGAAGCAGCTGAATCCATTTGGTTATGGCCGGATTGTCCGTAATGACAATGCGGAAGTGCTTCGCATCGTCGAGCAAAAAGATGCGACAGATTTTGAAAAGCAAATCAAAGAAATCAATACAGGGACTTATGTTTTTGACAATGCCCGCCTCTTTGAAGCCTTAAAGAATATCAACACCAACAATGCCCAAGGTGAATACTATATCACAGATGTGATTGGGATTTTCCGAGAAGCAGGAGAGAAAGTTGGGAGCCTATACGCTCAAAGACTTTGATGAAAGTCTTGGGGTTAACGACCGCGTTGCCCTTGCAACAGCAGAAGGCATCATGCGTCGTCGCATTAACCAAGCTCATATGGTCAATGGAGTGAGCTTTGTTAATCCAGATGCGGCCTATATCGATATCGATGTTGAGATCGCACCAGAAGTGCAAATCGAAGCCAATGTTACTCTAAAAGGGCACACAAAAATTGGGGCTGAGACAGTCTTAACCAATGGAACCTATATCGTGGACAGTGAAATCGGTGCAGGTGCCGTTATTACCAACTCTATGATTGAAGAGAGCACGGTAGCCGATGGCGTGACAGTAGGACCATATGCACATATTCGTCCTGGTTCTAGCCTGGCAAAAGATGTCCATATCGGGAAACTTTTGTCGAAGTCAAAGGTTCGTCTATTGGCGAAAATACCAAAGCGGGTCATCTGACCTACATTGGCAACTGTGAAGTCGGCAGCAACGTCAACTTTGGTGCAGGAACCATCACCGTCAACTATGATGGGAAAAGAATAAATACAAGACCCTTATTGGCAACAATGTCTTTGTCGGCTCAAATTCGACCATTATTGCACCAGTTGAATTAGGCGACAATTCCCTAGTCGGTGCTGGATCCACCATTACCAAGGATGTACCAGCAGATGCGATTGCGATTGGTCGTGGCCGTCAAGTCAATAAGGATGAGTACGCGACTCGCCTTCCTCACCATCCTAAAAATAAATAGGAGATTTTCATGCAATTTGAAGAAAAAACCATTGAGCGCAAGGAGATTTATCAAGGACCGATTTTTCCAAGTGGTCACAGATCAAGTGGAACTACCTGACGGAAAAGGTCAAGCGCAGCGTGATTTGATTTTTCATAATGGAGCAGTAGCGGTTTTACCGATCACAGATGAGGGCAAGACCATTTTGGTCAAGCAGTACCGCAAGGCGATCGAGAGGACTTCTGTAGAGATCCCAGCAGGGAAGTTGGAAAAGGGTGAAAATGCGGATCCTCAAGCAGCTGCTCTGCGTGAATTGGAAGAAGAAATTGGTTACACAGCGGATCTAGAGTTGTTGTATGATTTTTATTCTGCCATTGGATTTTGTAACGAGCGGATCAAACTCTATGTTGCGACCAACTTGAAAAAAGTGGAAAATCCTCGCCCTCAAGATGAAGACGAGACCTTGGAACTCCTTGAGGTGACTTTAGCAGAAGCTGAGGATTTGATCCAAACGGGTGATATCTGTGATGCTAAAACCATCATGGCAGTTCAATATTGGAAACACCTACAAAACAAATAAAGAATAGAGGAGACACCGATGGGCAAACCTTTATTAACAGATGAAATGATTGAGCGGGCAAACCGGGGAGAAGCTATCTCTGGTCCCCCGCTCTTTGATGAGGAAGAAACAAAAATTCTCCCGACAGGAAACAGGGGATTTGGTTATGAACGGCCAGTGACTTCAAGGGAAGTAGATAGTGGACGTGGAGCATCGTATCCTCAGGAGACTATTCCGATCAGAGTCCAACCTACTGTGACCAAGAGCCGTCGGATTGAGAACCAAAAAGATGAGGTGATTCAATCAAAATTGAATAAGATCTTATTTTGGGTCATCCTGCTCCTCATCTTGTTAATTCTTGCAATTTGGCGCCTATAAGGAGCGTCTACCAAAGGAGTAACGAATATGAAAATTGGAATCATTGCGGCCATGCCCCAAGAGTTAAAAATCTTAGTGGAAGCTTTGAAGAATGGAGAGAAACATCTTCGCCTAGGAAAAGTTTACTATACAGGATCGATTGGGCGCCATGAGGTGGTCTTGGTTGAAAGTGGCATCGGCAAGGTCATGTCAGCCATGAGTGTGGCTGTTTTGGCCAATGATTTTAAAGTGGAAGCCATTATCAATACGGGTTCTGCAGGTGCTGTAGCACCAGGGATGGCTGTTGGAGATATCGTCCTTGCGGACAAATTGGCCTACCATGATGTCGATGTGACAGCTTTTGGTTATGACTATGGCCAGATGGCAGGGCAACCACTCTACTTTGAATCCAGCCGCTATTTTGTTTCAGAGATGAAAAAAGTTCTAGCTGAGGAACAAACACCAACCCATGTAGGCCTGATTGCGACTGGGGATAGCTTTATCGCGAGTGAAGAAAAAGTCGCAGCGATTCGCGAACATTTCCCAGAAGTATTGGCAGTTGAGATGGAAGGGGCAGCCATTGCCCAAGCGGCTCATGCAGCCGGCCGTCCTTTCATGGTCATTCGGGCTATGAGTGACACGGCAGATCACGCAGCTAATATCTCTTTTGATGAATTTATCGTAGAGGCTGGCGAACGCTCTGCTCAAACATTGATTTCTTTCTTGAAGAGATTGGTGTAAAACAAACAATAGAGTTAAGATGCCTCTAATATAAGTAGGTAGAAAGTGGGACAGAATGAATATCATTTAAAATTCATTCTGTCCTACTTCCTTTTCTGAAGCCGATTCCTTTCAGAAATAGACGGACTTCATGCTATAATAAAGTCTAGTAATGCAAAGGAGATGTTATGGTTTTATCAAAAAAACGGGCACGACATGTGATTGAAGAAATTATTGCCCTCTTTCCGGATGCTCAACCAAGTTTGGATTTTCGCAACCATTTTGAATTATTAGTAGCGGTGATGCTCTCTGCTCAAACGACGGATGCAGCGGTTAATAAGGCAACTCCTGCCTTGTTTGAAGCTTTCCCAACTCCTCAAGCCATGGCGGTCGCCAGTGAAGCCGACATTGCCAAGCACATTTCCAAATTAGGCCTCTATCGCAATAAGGCAAAATTTCTCAAAAAATGTGCCCAACAATTGTTGGACAATTTTGATGGCCAAGTCCCCCAGACACGGGAGGAATTGGAGAGTTTAGCTGGAGTGGGACGCAAAACAGCCAATGTGGTCATGAGTGTAGGTTTCGGAATTCCTGCCTTTGCTGTTGATACCCATGTAGAGCGGATTTGCAAGCACCATGACATCGTCAAGAAATCAGCAACCCCATTAGAAGTGGAAAAACGGGTGATGGACGTTCTTCCTCCTGAACGCTGGCTCCCAGCTCATCAGGCGATGATCTATTTTGGACGGGCTATCTGCCATCCTAAAAATCCTGAATGTGATCACTATCCGCAATTGTATAACTTTAAAGACAGTTAAAAAGCGAGGTCTAATGACTTCGCTTTTATTTGATAGGGAAGAAAGTAAGTAAGAGCCAAGAAATCAGTAGAGTAATAGCGCCAATTCCAAGGACAAATAGAATAGGAATGAGGATTCTTTCGTAGGGATCTTTACCCCTTTCTTCCGCTTCTTCAATCTCGCTCAGACTGCGTCCTTGTTCATAGGCGACAAGCTGGCGATAAGTACGAAGATTATGCTTTTTCTTGAATTTTTCAATGCGTAGGGCGTAGAATATATCGACAGCAAGAATCAAGCAACTAATAGCGATGCCGTATCCATCCAAATAAAGAATGAGGGGAGTGCTGATGATAGGACTGCCAATTAGCAGTAAGCTAAAGACCACTCCATCTTTTTGATAGCGCATAAATTCTTGGTCGTGAATAATTTGTTTCATGGTTTCCAAATCTCCTTTGACTAGTTTGTCCAATGACACTTCAAAGACCTTGCTTAGTAAGAGCAGGTTTTGAATATCAGGGTAGGTTGCGCCGCGTTCCCAGTTGGAAATGGATTGACGGCTGACAAAGATGATTTCAGCTAATTCGTCTTGAGATAAGTTTTTCTCTTTACGATAGTGCTGGATTTGTTTTCCGACTTGCATAAGATTTCCTCGCTTTCTGATTTCATTCTACCTAATTATACAAAAAATGGCTATCAAAGTTCTTTGACATGTTGATTTCATAGGGCTTTAGCAACTGTTTTTGACCGTGGATTTGCAAGCCTGTCAATGGATAATTAGCTAGCGAAAAAGAGGCCAAGAGCCTCCTTTTTCTTATTCACTAAATCTTAAAAAATAACCATCTGGATCCAAAATCGCAAATTCATGGGGATAGATAAAGCTATCTCCGACTCGAAATTCTCTTTTTGTCAGCGGACGATGGATGGGATAGTCAGCTTCCAGCAGTTTTTGGTGGAGCTGTGGAACATCCTCGATGCCAAAGGAAATATTGACACCGCGCCCGAAAGGATAGGTCAGTTGGGCTAATTCTTCTGCGCTGCCTTCTTCTAGCATAAGCTGGCAGTCTTCAAGCGAGAGGAAGAGAAATTTCTCCTCTGGACGCTCGTATTGGACAGAGAATCCCAGCAAGTCGCAGTAGAAGTGACGCGATTTTTCGATATCAGATACGACAAATTCAGGGATGACAGCTTGATAGTCCATTGTTTTCTCCTTAGAGATCAATCTCCATGACAATTGGTGTATGGTCTTGACGAGCTCCTGAGTCAATCATAGCTGACTTGGTCACCTTATCCGCAACTCGGTTAGAAGTGAGCCAGTAGTCAATTCTCCAGCCTGTGTTGTTGATTTTAGATGTCTTGCTACGTTGTGCCCACCAAGTATATTGATCTGGAAGGTCCCCATGCAAGTGGCGGAAGGTATCAGTGAACCCTTTGGCTAGCAAGTTAGTGAAGCCAGCACGCTCTTCATCGGTAAAGCCTGGGGAACGACGGTTGCTGGCTGGATTGGCCAAGTCGATTTCCTTGTGGGCTACGTTGTAGTCTCCTGTTGCTAGAACAGGCTTTTGCTGGTCTAGTTCTGCCAAGTAGTCTGCATATTTGGTATCCCAGATTTGGCGTTCTTCCAAGCGTTTGAGCCCATCTCCAGCATTCGGAGTATAGACCTGGGTCACAAAGAAGTCATCAAATTCAAGGGTAATAATCCGACCTTCGACGTCCATGGTAGAAGGAGCACCGATTTCTGGGAAGGTTACCCTTGGTGTCAATTCTTTTTTGTAGAGGAACATGGTTCCTGCGTAGCCTTTGCGGGCTGGTTCTACAGAGGACCGCCAAGTATTTTCATATCCAGGGAAGAGTTCTGCTAAGACCTCCAAGTGTTTTTTCGTTGGTCCTTTAGCAGATAATTTTGTTTCCTGAATGGCAATGATATCCGCATCCTCTGCAACCAAGGTGAGGAGGACGTCTTGTGAGAGCTTTTGCGCGTGCAGAGTCACTCGTCAAGGCGGCATTCAGTGAGTCAATATTCCATGAGATCAGTTTCATATCGTTTCCTTTACTAACTTTTTCGATGTTTCTATTATACCAAAAAATCTCCTATCACTTGTCTCCTGTGATTTGAGGAAAGGAGCTATTTTGCAGTCAAGAGCTATGCCTCCCGCATATGCATAAAAGAATGCTTACCGAGGAGTTCAGAATGACGATTATTTTATCTGGTCTAGCGACTCGTGTCTGGATGAAATGTGCTATAATGGAAGTTAAGTTTAAAATAGAAATATTCCTCAGATTCCCTTTAAAGTTATCCTATTTTTTTACCAGGTATTGTTAGGGACTGGGGACTGAGAATCAAGGTGAAAGGAGAGGTATGGCGCAAAAATCTAAACGTTCAAAAAAAGCGAATGCTAAGGTGAGAAAAATTTGATAATCGGTGGATTACTAGACGACTTTATTTGTTATTCAGTATAGTCTGTACCCTCTTTTTGATTTTTAATTGCTCGACTAGGGCTATATGCAGATTACTCATCAAGGCTTTTTATACACAAAAATTGGCAAAAAGCTACCAAAAAAACACTTTAACAAGAGGGAGTCTCCGGGGACAGATTTATGATGCTTCTGGTCAGCCTCTGGTAGAAAATGTTGACAAGAAGGTCTTGTCTTTTACCCGAAGCAATAAAGTTTACTGCAGAAGAAATGCGTCAAACAGCTCAGCTTCTTCTGAAATTACGTAAGCGTGTCAAATCCCTCAAAGTCACCAAGCGTCAAGAGATCGACTTTTATCTCGCAAACTCGGAAGTCTATAAAGAGGTAGTGGATAAGCTGCCCAAGGAGGAACGCATCGATACGGATGGCAACCCACTTCCAGAAGCAAACTATCTATCAGCATGCTGTTGATAGTATTGAGACTGAAAAATTAGGCTATACAGAAGAAGAAAAGAAGGCCATCTATCTCTTTAGCCAAATGAATGCCGTTGAAAACTTTGCCAGTGCTACGATTGTGACCGATCCGATGTCCGATGAGCAGGTAACGACGGTCAAAGATCATTTAAAAGAATTTCCAGGATTTGAAGTGATCACGAGTTGGGATCGAAAAGTGGTTGATAGCCCCTTGGCTTCCATCGTCGGTAGTGTGTCGACAGAGCAAGCCGGTCTTCCAGCTGAAGAAGTGGATGATTATTTGGAAAAAGGCTATGCCTTAAATGATCGCGTCGGAACTTCTTATCTAGAAAAACAATATGAGTCTGTCCTCCAAGGAGAACGGGTTGAAAAAGAAATCCATTTGGACAAGAATGGCAATGTCGAAAAGATCGAAACCCTCTCCAAAGGAAGCAAAGGGAACAATATCAAGCTTTCCATTGATTTGGATTTCCAAAGAGGAGTGGAAGACATCTTGAAGAAGTCCTTCCAGGCAGAATTGGCTGCTGGCAATGCCACCTACTCAGAAGGGGTCTATGCTGTTGCCTTAGATCCAAAAACGGGTAAAATCCTTGCGATGGCGGGGATGAAACATGAGGCTGGTTCGCAAGACCTGACCCCTGATGCTTTAGGAACAGTGACCAATGTCTTTGTTCCAGGATCGGTTGTGAAAGCAGCGACTTTGACAGCAGGATGGGAAAATGGAGTGATTTCTGGGAATCAAGTCCTATTGGATCAACCAATCTCCTTTTCTGGTTCAGCTCCTATCACTTCTTGGTTCACCCAGTTTGGAAGCCAAGAAATCAATGCGGTCCAAGCGTTGGAATATTCTTCCAACACCTATATGGTGCAGATAGCTCTTGATTTGATGGGCCAACCCTATCAGCCAAATATGAGCTTTGAAGACAGACCAATTGGATCCAGCTATGAACAAATTGCGTTCGACCTTTGCCTCTTATGGTCTGGGAACAGAGACGGGAATTGACCTTCCGAATGAATCAACGGGCTATGTTCCCAAAGAGTTCACGATTGGTAATTACCTAACAGACGCCTTTTGGTCAGTTTGATAACTATACGCCCTATGCAGTTGGCTCAATATGTTGCAACCATTGCCAACGATGGGAAACGCGTGGCGCCACACCTGGTCCAAGGAATTTATGAGAATGATGCCAAGGGAGGTTTGGGCCCTCTGAAAGAAGAGATTGCAACAAAAGAACTCAATCAAGTAGCTTTGACACCCGAAAATCTAGCTATCATTAAACAAGGTTTTTATCAGGTGGTATACGGAACCAGTGGCTTAACAACTGGTAAAACCATCGGAGAAGGAGCTGCCGTTCCAATCAGTGCGAAGACCGGGACTGCAGAAACATTTGTAAATGGTGGGACCCCTGCTGTAAATACCAATGTCATCGCCTATGCCCCATCTGAAAATCCTCAGATTGCGGTGGCAGTCGTCTTCCCTCACAATACCAATCTCCAAGCGACTGTTAGTCACAGTATTACCAGAGAGATTATCAATCTCTACCAGCAAAAACATCCTATGAATTAGAAAGGAAGCTATGCTCTATCCAACACCTATCGCAAAATTAATTGAAAGTTATTCGAAGCTCCCTGGTATTGGGATCAAAACAGCAACTCGTCTGGCCTTTTATACCATCGGAATGAGTGATGACGATGTCAATGAGTTTGCCAAGAATCTCTTGTCAGCAAAGCGGGAATTAAGCTATTGTTCCATCTGTGGGAACCTAACAGATGAAGAAGAGTGTGCCATTTGTCGAGACGAGACTCGCGATCCATCGACCATCTTAGTGGTAGAAGATAGTCGAGATGTGTCGGCCATGGAGAATATTCAGGAGTACCACGGTCGCTACCATGTCCTTCATGGCTTGATTTCGCCATGAATGGGGTCGGACCAGATGATATTAACCTCAAGTCCTTGATTACACGATTAATGGATCATGAGGTCCAAGAAGTGATTGTGGCGACCAATGCAACTGCAGATGGGGAAGCAACTTCTATGTATATCTCACGCGTCCTCAAACCAGCTGGCATCAAAGTGACTCGCCTAGCACGTGGATTAGCTGTCGGAGCCGATATCGAATATGCGGACGAAGTGACCCTTCTTCGAGCTATTGAAATCGAACCGAGTTATAAGCGGTTACAGAAACTGGAGGAACCCCTCCGGTTTTTTGTTTTTTAGGTGTTCTCTCTCGTTTTCTTTCTTTTTAAAGTGTGGTATACTAGAGGGACGAACTCGGTTGTGAGGTGTGTTTCTGACAAGTCAATCAGGAAGCACAAAATTAAAAAAAGGATTAGGACCAAACAATGGCAAAAGAAAAAATTGTACTTCTTTATGGTGGCCGTAGCGCAGAGCGCGAAGTGTCTGTACTTTCAGCTGAAAGCGTCATGCGGGCGATTAATTATGACAAGTATTCTGTTGAGACCTATTTCATTACTCAGACGGGAGACTTCATCAAGACCCAAACCTTTGAAGAGAAGCCTGCTGAAACAGAACGCTTGATGACCAACGAGACCATTGATTGGGAAGCTAAAGTATCTCCGAGCAGTATCTACCAAGAAGGAGCGGTTGTCTTTCCAGTCCTTCACGGACCAATGGGAGAAGATGGATCGGTTCAAGGTTTCCTAGAAGTCTTGAAACTTCCTTATGTGGGCTGTGATATCCTTTCTTCTAGTGTGGCGATGGACAAGATTACCACCAAACGGGTCCTAGAATCTGCAGGGATTCCACAAGTTCCTTATGTGGCTGTCCTTGAAGGAGATGACCTAGAAGCTAAGATTGCCTTAATCGAAAAAGAATTGACCTATCCGGTCTTCACCAAGCCTTCTAATATGGGCTCTAGTGTTGGTATTTCAAAAGCAGAGAACCAAGCAGAACTTCGTCAGTCTTTGGAATTGGCTTTTAAATATGATAGCCGTGTTCTGGTTGAGCAAGGTGTCGTAGCGCGCGAAATCGAAGTGGGATTGTTGGGTAACTACGATGTCAAAAGCACCCTCCCTGGTGAGGTGGTCAAAGATGTAGCCTTCTATGACTACGAAGCCAAATACATCGATAATAAGATTACGATGGCGATTCCAGCTGAAATTCCTGCAGAAGTTGCTGCGACCATGCGTCAGAATGCCGAATTGGCCTTCCGTGCGATTGGTGGGAAAGGTCTCTCCCGTTGTGATTTCTTCTACACAGAGGATGGGGGCATCTACTTGAATGAGCTCAATACCATGCCTGGCTTTTACCCAATGGTCTATGTATCCTTTGCTGTGGGACAACATGGGCTTGTCCTATCCTGATTTGATCGAGCGTTTGGTTGAGTTGGCAAAAGCAACTTTCGAAAAACGCGAAGCACACTTACTGTAAGAATCTGTTCCTAGCGGGAGTGGGAGATGAAGTCAACTCATAGAGGAGTCGCTTTTCTTCCTGCTCCCACTTTTTAGAGGAGAATACTATGAATCTAACCTTGCACGAAGTAGCAGGTGTCCTGGCTGCTCGCAATGATATCAGTCAATTTGAAGATGTAGCCCTTTCCAAGCCTGAATTTGATAGCCGTTTGATTGGGCCTGGAGACCTTTTTGTCCCTCTTAAGGGGGCGCGTGATGGGCATGATTTCATCGAGACGGCCTTTGAAAATGGGGCTGTAGCGACCTTGGCTGAAAAAGAAGTAGAAGGACATCCGTATTTATTGGTAGATGATGTTCTAGCAGCCTTTCAAAAATTAGCCCAATATGTGTTGGAGAAGAGTCAAGTAGATGTCTTGGCGGTCACCGGTTCAAACGGTAAGACAACGACCAAAGATATGTTGGCTCAATTGCTGTCAACTACCTACAAAACCTATAAAACACAAGGGAACTACAATAACGAGATTGGCCTTCCTTATACGGTTCTCCATATGCCAGAAGGAACAGAGAAGCTTGTCCTTGAAATGGGGCAGGACCATCTGGGAGATATCCATCTTCTCTCAGAAATTGCGCATCCAAAGGCAGCAATCGTGACCCTTATTGGGGAAGCTCACCTGGAGTTTTTCAAAGATCGCAAAGAAATCGCTAAAGGAAAATTGCAAATTGCGGATGGGATGCCAGCTGGTGGCTTGCTTCTAGTGCCGGCCGATCCCATTGTCGGGGATTTTTTACCGAGCCAACAAGAGCTTGTGCGCTTTGGTGAAGGAGCAGACATCAGCATTACCAAGTTGGAGGAACGCAAGGATAGCCTGACTTTTGAAGCGAATTTCTTATCAGATGCTATTGACTTACCTGTCACAGGCAAATACAATGCGACCAATGCCATGATTGCGGCCTATGTTGCCTTGAAAGAAGGAATCAGTGAAGAGGCCATCCGTGCAAGCTTTAAAGGCTTAGAGCTGACTAAGAACCGCACAGAATGGAAGAAGGCAAGTAACGGAGCGGATATCCTATCCGATGTCTACAATGCCAATCCGACGGCCATGCGCCTGATTTTAGAAACCTTCTCGACCATTCCTGCCAATCCAAATGGCCGGAAGCTAGCAGTCTTGGCAGATATGAAAGAACTAGGGGAGCAATCCATTGATCTGCACAACCAAATGATTCTCAGCCTGTCACCGGATGTCTTGGATACGGTTATTTTCTACGGTCAAGACATTGCGGGCTTGGCTCAATTAGCGAGTCAGATGTTCCCACTCGGACATGTCTATTATTTCAAAAAGACCGCTGAGGAAGATCAGTTTGAGGACCTGGTCAAACAAGTCAAGGAAAGCTTAAAAGAGCAGGACCAAATCCTCATCAAGGGAAGCAATTCCATGAATCTAGCCAAATTGGTAGAGGAGTTGGAGAATGGCGAGTAATAATGTACTAAAGAACATTCAGCGCTTGATTTCAATCACCAATACAGGCTTAGCGTTCTCAAAAGATCCATTTGATCAAGAGCGCTATCAGGATATTCGTGCCATTTTACAGGATCTTGTGAGAGAAGCGACTGATTTGAATCCACAAGAATTATCGGATTTGTTTCGACCGACAGACCATTACGACACTCCCTTGATTGATGTTAGGGCCTGGATTGTCAAAGATGGAAAACTTTGTCTGGTGAAAGGTCAGGGAGAAGAGACCTGGGCTTTGCCGGGTGGCTTTGGTGAGGTTGGCTATTCTCCGACAGAAAATATTTTAAAGGAAATCCAAGAAGAAACGGGCTATTTAGCACGTGTCAATCGCTTGTTGGCAGTATTTGATACCAATCGCTACCAATTGCAAAGCCGCCAATATGTGAAATTGGTATTTGAATGTGAATTGCTGGATGGAAGTTTTCAACAGAATCAGGAAATTTCCGACCTTGCCTTTTTTGAGAGAGAAAAAATACCTGCTCTTTCTACCAAGCGCAATACAGAAGAACAATTGAACTTCCTTTGGGAGGTTTATGATGGGAAACGAGATTTGTATTGTGATTAAAAACGATCTATAAATTAAAGGGATATAAAATGACACTTTGGGATTTATTGTTTACGAACCAAAAATCAGCCCCGCCTGAGTTTGGGCTCTGGTATTTCATTCTGCCAGCTTCTTTGTTGGTGGTTGGTTACTTTTCCATCAGATATGCGCAGTCCTAAAAGCTACCAACGCTTTTGGTATTGGGCACAGTTGATCCAAGTCTTGACCATCAATGCTTGGTATATTCTCGCCCACATGCCTTTGACGGATAATTTGCCTTTTTATCATTGCCGCTTGGCCATGTTGGTGATTCTCTTTGCCCCTAAAGGGACCTATATCAAGCAATATTTTGCTCTCTTGGGAGTTTTGGGATCGATTGCGGCCTTGGTTTATCCAGCCTTTGATCCCTTCCCATTCCCTCATATCACCGTGTTGAATCTGAATTTTTAGTCACTGGGCCTTGCTTGCCAATAGTTTGATTTACCTACAGGATCATTATCAATCTGAAAAACAAGACAGCTTGAGAATTTTCAAGATTACTTTTGGCATGAATGCCTTGATTTTTGTGGTCAACCTTTTGACGAAAGGGGATTATGGCTTCTTACGACGTCCACCAATCATTGGGGACCACGGTGCTCTCTTAAACTACCTCTTGGTTAGCTTTGTGATGGTAGCTGGAATTTTCTTGGTCAACCAACGTTATAAGTACAAATACAAGATGGTTGAAGAGACTGTCGGTTCGCGTTCAGAATAGAAAATAGATGAGCTGAGGGTAAGGAAAATCATGACACTTTGGGATTTATTTTTCACTAGTCAACCAACGGCTCCTCCTCAATTGGGGGCTTGGTATTTCTTGTTGCCAACCTCATTGGTAGTGGTGGGCCTTCTGTCTATTCGATTTGCCTCTTCCAAAGGCTATCAAAACTTTTGGTATTGGGGGCAGTTGATCCAGTTGCTGATTATCAACTCTTGGTATATTGCAGCACGCTTTGCCTGTTTCAGAGAGTCTTCCCTTCTATCATAGCCGGATGGCCATGTGGATCATTCTCTTGGCTCCTAGGGAAGCTTCAAGCAATATTTTGCCCTGGTAGGAGTCTTTGGCTCTATCATGGCCTTGGTTCATCCCGTCTTTTATCCCTATCCTTTTCCTCACGTATCCTCGATCAACAATGTCTTTGGTCACTGGGCCCTCTTGGCCAATTGCTTGATCTATCTGGTTCAATCCTACCAGGTGGAAGAAAGGGATGCCTGGAAAATCTGTCAGATGACTTTTGGGGTTAATGCTATTATTCAGCTTGCTAATCTTGTAACAGGTGGAAATTATGGCTTTATGCGTCGTCCTCCTGTACTTGGTGATCATGGACTTGTGCTCAATTATTTGATCGTGACCATCCTGATGACAGGGACCCTTATCCTGATCAATGCAATCGTTAAGTCCAGTAAGAAAAGAAAAAGAACATCTGAATCCGTTTAATAAGGAGATCCTATGCATCATTTTTTTACAACTGAATCCACTGCACCACCTGTTATACCGCTCCTCTGGTATGGGGTCATGGTTCTTTTAATCCTAATGGCAGTTTGGGCTTCATTACGTTACTATCAAAATGAACAATTTCGGAAGATCTTTCGAAACTTACAAATATTTCAATTGATCTGTCTCTATATCTGGTATTTTGCTTTTCAACTTCCCTGGTCCAATAGTTTACCCTTGTACCATTGCCGTTTGGCCATGTTTGCTGTCTTGCTGTTGCCAGACCGATGGAAGAGCAAGCAGTTCTTTGCCTTGATGGGAGTCAGTGGGGCGATCTTTGCCTTGGGCTATCCAGTCTTTGATCCCTATACCTTCCCTCATATTACGAGCTTTTCTTTTCTCTTAGGGCATTACTGTCTCTTGGTTAATTCCTTGATTTATCTCTTGAGATGCTATGATTCGAGTCTCTTAAAAAATCGAGAGATTGTTCTTTATACCTTTCGTCTTGGATTTATTCCTTGTTGGGAGTCAACCAAGTCACTGGAGGCAATTATGGACTCATGGCCCGACCACCAATTATCAAAGGGATAGTCTCTGGTGAATTATGTCGTGGTTTCCAGCATCCTAGCAGCAGCCTTGCTTCTCTTTAATGTATTTTTTCAGTCGTAGACCTGCTAGAGAAAAGAGTTGTTCGATAAAAAAAGAAAAAGGAGGTTGGGACAATCAGTCTCAAGCCTTCTTTTAGTTAATAGGAGTTTGAAATGAAGAGGTTTTTACTAGTCATTTCTATCTTGTGTGGCTTATTTTGTACAGTTAGTCCGGCTCAGGCAGATGATGAAGTTCGTTATTCGATTGAGTCCTATGTAGGGACACCTCCACTTTGCAGGAAGATAGCCAGGCAACATTCACACAAGAGATTAGCTATGTTTTTTCAGACAGGCTACAATGGGCAGTATGTAACTTTAGGGAAGTGCAGATCCCTCTTCCCAAAAGGGATTTAAAATCCATGAAAATCCTCAAGTTGAAGCCTATGTGGATGGGGAAAAAAACGAGATATTCGTGTAGAAGAATCGGATCTCGGGAGATGGACGTCTATTAAAAAAATCTACAATTCAAGAATCGTTGGAGGCAAAGTTACCATCAAGGTCGTATGGAAGATTGATCATATTCTAGAACTGTATTCCGATATAGCCGAGCTCAATTGGTTTCCCTATTTCAGATGGGGATGAGGACGTCGCGAAATTAGATTTTTTTATGTGGATGGCTTGGATGCCAATGAGGGAGAGTTGTATGCTCATACCGGTTATTTTAATCCACCAGCCCAGATTGAACGGACTGCGACTGGCTATCACATTCAGTTAAGGAATTTCCCAAAGAATGGAAAATTGGAACTCCACGCCTATTGGCCCATGACAGAAGCTCTGCGTCGAGGCCAATCTAATGAGATTAAAAAGGAAAAGGGAAAAGATACATTTCTAAAAAAAGAAAAATCCATTCAACAAAAAACAGTCATCTACAAGACACTATTTCTCAGCGTCATTCCAATTGTATCCATTCTTTTATTTGTCCTCGCTTTCATTCCCTGGATCCGCTATATGATCAGTACCAGAACTCGTCGGATTTCAAAAGGTGTACGATTATACGAACCACCACAGAATTTGCCACCCTTTGTCCTAGCTAAGGCTTTGTATCAACTTGATTTTGAACAGATGGTGATATATAGAGAGAAAGGACCATTAACAGTTAACCATCTCATACAAGCAAGCATTTTGGATCTCATTGATCGTGGAAATCTTCGTTTGACTAGAGATAACAATGGGAGAACCTTGACCTGTCTTCACCATGAAGGCTTGGCTGATTTTGAATTACAGTTTATTGACATGCTTTTTAATCAAGAAACTGAAATCAAGATTAGCGAGGTATTCTCAAAGTATAAAATTAATCAGGCAGCCCTTAAAAAGGATTTTCGAGCTGCAACATCAGACACACAAAGAGACTGTATTCGAAAGGTCGGAAGTGATGTTCGATCGCTTTTACAAAAGGATGCCCAGCAATTGTCAAAAGGTGTAGAAAAGGAAATTGCGAAATTAGGTTTGCCCTCTTATTTTAGAGACTTATCTGAGACGGAAGCAGCTTTTTCAAAAACAGGCTGTGCCTTACACTTTTGGCTCTTACTGATCTTATTTGTGAGCATGTGTTTCTTAACATTTGGATTTGGTTCACACCTATCTTCATTCTATTTTTGGATCATTTTACTTTTGGTTCTGTTATTCATTCCATTTTATATTGTTGTGAAAATCCGTGAAGATCATCTACAATCCTTAGAGAACTTGGATTCGCAATTCCAATGGATGGCTTTTAGAAATATGATCGAAAGTATTCCAAATTTCAACCAAGCAGAACTTGAGAGTGTCATCCTATGGAATCGCATCTTAGTCTATGCAACCCTGTATGGCCAAGCAAAAAAAGTGAGCCAGGTACTCCAAAATCATCAGATTTCCTTACCATATGAAGACTGGGATGCTCTTGTTTGGCTAACATCCTCTTCAAATACCTTTCTAGATGGCTCTACTTTAATGGCCTATGCAGATAATTCCTATAGTGTTTCAAACTTCTCTATTAACTCTTCAGATGGCAGTGGTGGCTTTGACGGCGGTGGTTTCTCTGATGGTGGTGGTGGAGGAGGATTTGGCGCCTTCTAATAGCACTTGTTATTTAATGAAGTCTAGGATGTAGAACTATTGTAGTTCTCACTCGGGCTTTTTAAATTGTAAATATACTGACGATTGAAAAAAGGCTCTATTTCCGCTATAATAGGTTAGTTAAGGTAAAAGGAGAGAACCAATGTAGAAGGATCCTACTTACTAAAAAATACGTTTTAAAAAAATAACTGAGGAAGAAAGAATGACAATAACTGACGAAATTAAAAAACGCCGTACCTTTGCCATCATCTCCCACCCGGATGCTGGTAAAACGACGATTACAGAGCAGTTGCTCTACTTTGGGGGAGAGATTCGGGAAGCCGGTACTGTAAAAGGAAAGAAAACAGGAAACTTTGCTAAAGTCTGACTGGATGGATATCGAGAAACAACGTGGGATTTCGGTAACCTCATCTGTCATGCAGTTTGACTATGATGGGAAAAGGGTCAACATCCTTGATACACCAGGGCACGAGGACTTTTCAGAAGATACTTATCGGACCTTGATGGCAGTGGATGCTGCGGTCATGGTGGTGGACTCTGCCAAGGGTATCGAGGCCCAAACCAAGAAATTGTTTGAGGTTGTCAAACACCGTGGCATTCCAGTCTTTACCTTTATGAACAAGCTGGACCGTGACGGTCGTGAGCCACTGGACCTCTTACAAGAATTGGAAGAAGTCTTGGGCATCGCAAGTTACCCAATGAACTGGCCGATTGGGATGGGGAAAAGCCTTTGAGGGACTCTATGACCTTTATAACCAACGTTTGGAACTCTATAAAGGAGATGAACGTTTTGCTAGTCTAGAAGATGGGAGACAAGCTTTTTGCTAACAATCCCTTTCTACGAGCAAGTGAAAAGACGATATCGAACTCTTGCAAGAAGCTGGAAATGAATTCTCAGAAGAAGCCATCCTTGCGGGTGAATTAACACCAGTCTTCTTTCGGATCAGCTTTGACGAACTTTGGGGTACAGACTTTCTTAGAAACCTTCCTCAAGTTTGCTCCAGAACCACATGGCCACAAGAAGACAGATGGAGAGCTTGTCGACCCTTATGACAAGGATTTCTCAGGCTTTGTCTTTAAAATCCAGGCCAACATGGACCCTCGTCACCGTGACCGGATCGCCTTTGTCCGTATTGTATCGGGTGAATTTGAGCGTGGGATGAGTGTCAACCTCCCTCGTACTGGTAAGGGCGCTAAGCTTTCTAATGTCACTCAGTTTATGGCCGAAAGCCGTGAAAATGTCACCAATGCCGTAGCAGGAGACATCATCAGGGGTTTACGATACTGGTACTTATCAGGTTGGAGATACGCTGACAGTTGGAAAAAACAAGTTCGAATTTGAACCACTGCCAACCTTTACCCCTGAAATCTTCATGAAGGTATCTGCTAAGAATGTCATGAAGCAAAAATCCTTCCACAAAGGGATTGAGCAATTGGTGCAAGAAGGAGCTATCCAGCTCTATACCAACTACCAAACAGGTGAATACATGTTGGGTGCTGTTGGTCAACTGCAGTTTGAAGTCTTTAAGCACCGCATGGAAAATGAGTACAATGCAGAAGTGGTCATGACCCCAATGGGTAAAAAGACCGTTCGCTGGATCAAACCAGAAGACTTAGATGAGCGCATGTCTTCAAGCCGAAACATCTTGGCCAAAGACCGCTTTGACCAGCCTGTCTTCCTCTTTGAAAACGACTTTGCCCTCCGTTGGTTTGCGGACAAGTATCCAGATGTGGAGTTGGAAGAAAAGATGTAACTCAGCACCAATAATCTGGAACTAAAGTCCTCTAACTTGTTTTTTTTAGGGGATCGATTTTTTTTCTAAGTCTACTCTGTTAGGGCTAGCTAACTAGTCTTGGTTCACTTTGGGAATAGAATATATAAATGAAAAAGCCAGCTCAAGCGAGCTGGCTTTTTTTATTGTTCTGTAATAAGGAGTCTTCCCAAAAATTCTTGTAAGATAAAGAAGACAATGAGGCTAGCAATGGTTTCCCCTAAGAAGGACGAGCTATTCACAACAAGAGAATAAATGTAGGCACTTTGGCCAGCTGGAGCATAGCTTCCCCAGAAGATGACACCCTGCAATGTAGTGAATGAGGTAGCGTGCAAAACCACCCAAGACGACTCCGACAGTAATATAGTGAGTGTCTGAAGTCGTTTTCTTTATCTCTGGATAGCCTTATCAAGGGCAGGTTTGACAGTTCCACTCAGTCCAATCAAAGCTGAAGGCTACAAAATACTCTAAGAAACCTTGGATTGGAGTCAACCAACCACCAGCTGCTTCCCCGTTACGACTTGCAAGAGTCCCCAGATGAATCCCCCCATGGCACCAGCCTTGACGCCCCAGCGGAAACTGAGGAGAAAGATAGGAACCATTTTAAAGGATAGAGAAATCCAAGGACCTAAGGACATGGGTTGAGTAACCAAATCCAAAATATAAGCAATGGTCGCTAAGAGAGCGACCTCAATCATTGGTCGAACCGTAGTTTTCGACATAAAAAAACCTCCTATACCAATCGTTTTGATTGGCTCATTTGTTGCCACACCAAAACGACGTCATAGAAGTTCTCTATTTCATTCTGTTTTGAGACACATCCCTACGCAGGTCCTAACCTGATCAGGTGGTAAGAGTTTAGGCCAGTAACGAACACCTCTGGTATCCAAGCTAGCCAATCTCAGCAATTGCTCCTCTTGTGACTCTTACATTATACTATCTAAAAAAACTTCCTGCAACTTTTTAACTCGCAAAAAATATGGTATAGTTATAAAGATAGAAAATGCACAAGTTGTGGAGGAAATAATCATGGGTATTTTTGCAGGTTTGATGGGCAATGCTTCTCAAAAAGACGTCGATAAGGTTGAAAAAGATTTAGGGGATATCCTAGTTCCAGGTGAGCAGGTAACTCTGGCTTTTAGTTTGATTCGTGACTTGATTGTCTTTACTGAGTACCGTCTCATTTTGGTGGACAAGCAAGGAATGACAGGGAAGAAAACATCTTATAAATCTCTTCCATATCGTTCTATTTCGCGTTTTTCAGTAGAAACATCTGGTCATTTTGATTTGGATGCTGAATTAAAAATTTGGGTTTCATCAGCTGTAGAACCATCAGAAACACTCCAATTTAAGAGTGATAATAGTGTCATCGAAATCCAGCAGGCTTTGGCAGCAGCTGTTTTGCGTTGATCAGTGAATGAGGACAGGACTCATATAGTGATTTTGGATGATCGGTAGGAGTACTGGTAGATAAGGTAAAGAGGAAACGAAATGTTCGTTGAAAGAAAGTTAGGAGATGGCCGGAGTTGGATTAATATTGATTCTGACTTGATTGCGGAAACCTCCCAGTTGTATCAAAAGTATGATATTGATCAAGAAACCATTGAATATGCACTGGATAAAAATGAACGTGCCCATATGGATTATAATCGTGAAAATGGAACTGTGACCTTTATCTATAATGTATTGGATATGGAAAAGGAAAAGGAATATTACGAAACCATTCCGATGACTTTCATTGTCCAAGGGCCACGTCTTGTGACTATTAGTAACCGAGACAACGCCTATATTATTGCACAAATGGAACGCTATGTTGATGCTCATGAAAGTTTATCCACCTTTAAACTCTTGTTTGCGGGGCTTGAGATGATTAGTAATGCTTATTATCCGATTATTGAGCGTCTAGATAAGCACAAGGATGAGATTACTCGTCTCTTACGAAAAACGACAACTAGTAAGAACCTTTATGCTCTTTCTGACGTGGAAACAGGTATGGTCTATCTAGCATCCGCTGCCAAGCAAAATCGCATGCTTCTGGAACATATCAAGGCTCACCTAATCTACCGCCAATTTGATGATGTGGAAAAAGAACAATTTGATGATGCCATGATTGAGGCCAGACAGTTGGTATATATGACGGAGTTGAACTCTCAGGTCTTGCAGCAATTGTCTAGCTCCTACAATAATATCCTGAATAATAATCTGAATGATAATTTGACAACCTTGACCATCTTAGAAGCCCTCTTAGCGGTCTTAGCAGTTGTCACTGGTTTCTTTGGAATGAATGTTCCATTGCCATTTACAAATGATCCCAATGCCTGGATTTATATTTCGATCGCTAGCTTCGTCTTGTGGTTGATTTTATCACGAATCTTGCGCTGGATTGCTCATAAACGATAAAAAAAGAGAGGTAGGGAAGAAATTCCTTACCTCTTTCGTATCTTGGCTATTTCAGAAAAACCTTCATTTTTAACTCTGCCTCCCCTAAGAAGAAGAGGCAGTTTTGATACAAGTGATCGACTGTACAAAATCTTCTTGGAAATAGTAGGAGTAGATTTAAAAGTACTGAGTGGATTATAAACAATTTATAATTGGATTGAATCGTTGAATCAGTTAAATGAATGAAGCATTTTAATGATACTGAAATAACCTAGATACTAGAATCATTATACATATTTTTATTTTAAAAATCAAGGAAATAATCCCAAAATAAAAGGGGATTTTTTGTGAGTAAAAATTTTTAGAAAGCCTATTGTAACGCTGTTTTTGTGAGGTGCTTCAAAGTAAAGAAGAGACTTTTACAGTCTTTTTATATTATTGCAAATTTAAAAAAAGAAATAAATTATACTAATGAACCAAAGTTGGAAAGAGTTCTTTTGAAAGGGGTTACCCACTAAAAACTTTTCAACCTGTTTCGTTTTACTATCTTTTAACCCTGGTCTATGGTATACTAGATAAGTTGCAAAAAAGCAGTACTTTTCTTTAGTGGAAAAGAAGCAACACGGTCTTTCATGAAAACTGAAAGTACGTCATGACAAGAAAAGTATAAACTAAGCGCTATAGGATGGCTTCGCACCATCTTTAGAAAGAAGAAAAACATGAAATTTAATGAATTGAACTTATCTGCTGAATTGTTAGCAGAAGTTGATAAAGCAGGATTTGTAGAAGCAAGTCCTATTCAAGAACAAACTATTCCTTTGGCTCTTGAAGGAAAAGATGTTATCGGTCAAGCTCAGACTGGTACAGGGAAAACTGCAGCCTTTGGCTTGCCAACCCTTGAGAAGATCCATACAGAAGATCAGACCATTCAAGCTTTGGTCATCGCGCCAACTCGTGAACTAGCTGTGCAAAGTCAGGAAGAGCTCTTCCGCTTTGGTCGGAGCAAGGGTGTAAAAGTCCGTTCTGTTTATGGTGGTTCAAGTATCGAAAAACAAATCAAGGCTCTTAAATCAGGTGCTCATATCGTAGTTGGAACGCCTGGTCGTCTCCTAGACTTGATCAAACGCAAGGCCTTGAAATTGCAAGACATTGAAACGCTCATCCTAGATGAAGCAGATGAAATGCTTAACATGGGCTTCCTTGAGGATATTGAAGCCATCATCTCTCGTGTCCCAGAAAATCGTCAAACCTTACTCTTTTCAGCAACTATGCCAGATGCCATCAAACGTATCGGGGTTCAGTTTATGAAAGAACCTGAGCATGTGAAGATTGCTGCCAAAGAGTTGACAACCGAACTAGTTGACCAGTACTATATCCGTGTTAAGGAACAAGAAAAATTCGACACCATGACTCGTCTCATGGACGTGGAGCAACCAGAGCTTGCGATCGTATTTGGTCGTACCAAACGCCGTGTAGATGAGTTGACTCGTGGTCTGAAGATCCGTGGTTTCCGTGCAGAAGGGATTCATGGAGACCTTGACCAAAACAAACGTCTTCGAGTCCTTCGTGATTTCAAAAATGGCAATCTGGATGTCCTCGTAGCAACAGACGTTGCAGCTCGTGGTTTGGATATCTCAGGTGTGACCCATGTCTACAACTATGATATTCCACAAGATCCTGAGAGCTATGTTCACCGTATCGGCCGTACAGGTCGTGCTGGTAAGTCAGGTCAATCGATTACCTTTCGTAGCACCAAATGAGATGGGTTACCTTCAAATCATCGAAAACTTGACCAAGAAACGCATGAAGGGCTTGAAACCTGCGACAGCAGAAGAAGCCTTCCAAGCTAAGAAACAGGTTGCACTCAAGAAAATTGAACGTGACTTTGCGGATGAAGCTATTCGAGGTAACTTCGACAAATTTGCAAAGGATGCTCGTAAATTGGCTGCAGAATTCAGCCCAGAAGAATTGGCCATGTACATCCTTAGCTTGACGGTTCAGGATCCAGATAGTCTTCCAGAAGTTGAAATTGCGCGTGAAAAACCATTACCATTCAAACCATCTGGTGGTGGATTTGGCGGAAAAGGCAAGTCTGGTCGCGGTGGACGTCGTGGTGATGACCGTCGAGATCGTGATCGCCGTGGCAATGGTCGTCGTGATGACTACCGAAAGGGTGGTCGTTCCAATGATCGTTTTGACAAAGAGAAGCGTTACCGTAAGGATCATAAAAAACCTCGCAATACTTCAAGCGAGAAGAAAACAGGCTTTGTGATTCGTAACAAAGGAGATAAATAAAAAATACAAGGGTAAACAGTTGTTTACCCTTGTATATTTATAAGGAGACCGAAATTCGTAAACAAAACGTTTGCTATCACTCTGTGGTAGCGCTATCAATTCTGTTAACATATTAAGGATACAACTTTTTATGAGCCCTGTCAACAGATTTGCTAAAAAAAATCTACTTTTTTTAAAAAAGTGAACAAAAAATCAAATTTATCTACAAAAATGATCAACAAAATAAGTGGTTAATATAGAAAAAAATCGATCAAAAATGTTTGTTTCTTATTGAAAATGTTCACTATTATAGTATAATGAAAGCAGAAATAGGAAAGTAGGACGTCATATGAAAGAGAGTAGACATGTAGCAATCTTACAAGAGTTGGACAAAAATGAAGTGGTCTCTGTTAAGGATCTAAGCGATCTCTTGGGTGTAACCGATATGACAATTCGACGGGATTTGATGGACTTAGAGGAACAAGGACCTATTGGTTCGTGTTCATGGAGGGGCCCATCGAAAAATCAAGGATAGTCTGACAGAAGTCTCCCATACAGAAAAGAACATGTTGAACGTGGAAGAGAAAAGGGAAATTGCTCAAAAATGTGCGGCTTTGATCGATGAAGGCGATACAATTTTTATTGGAGCAGGGACCACTACAGATTTTATTGGCGATTATCTTGAAGGGAAACATGTCAGTATTGTCACCAATTCCCTACCTATTTTTGAAAAATTAAAAGACCAACCCAATTATGACATCATTCTAGTGGGAGGTCGATATAGGGTCAAGACACAGACCTTTGTAGGACAGTTTGCAAATAAGCTCTTAAAGGAAATTAAGGTTTCGAAAGCCTTTATCGGGGTAAATGGAATTGATGGTCATACAGCAATGACTGCAAACGAAGAAGAAGGAAATGGCAATAAAATTATTCTTAACAATGCCATTGAAAAGTATGTAGTAGCAGATAACAGTAAGTTTGATAGCTATTCTTTCTATGCTTTTTACCGTCTAGATGATTTAGATGCGGTGATTACCGATCATTCTATCTCTAAAAAAGTACGAGAAAAATACAATTCTTATACAAAAATTTTGTAAAAGATTAGAAAAGAAACAGCTAAAACGACCAGGATTCAAGCAGATTCTGGCCTTTTTTATATCCTTTAATAGGGAGAGGGGTACAAATAAATCTATAAAAAATAAACAAAAAAGAACAAAAAATTACATATTGTAATTGACAGCGCATTCATATAGTGATATACTTATCATGTAACTTTAAAAGATATTTAAAAAGTGGAAGGGGTGAAAAGATGGGATTAAATCAACTGTTTAATCGGGAATTAGTCTTTTGCCTAGATGTTGCGAATCAAGAAGAATTGTTTGACCAGGTTGCAACTTTATTGGAAGAACGTCAGATTGTGACAGATTCTTATCGGGCTGCATTAAAAGAAAGAGAGAAATCGTTCCCTACTGGCTTAGATATGGAATTTCTAGGAAAGGATCTTCCGAATGTAGCGATTCCTCATACGGATATCATCCATAACCTGACAGAGAATATTGTAGTTGTTCGATTGAAAAATCCGGTAACCTTCCACAATATGATCGCACCTGATAAAGAAGTAGAAGTTTCTCTTTTATTCTTCATCATTAACAATTCTAGTTCCAGCCAAACAAACATTTTGGCGCATTTGATGGATTTCTTTACGACAAACGGAAATCTTGAAAACATGTCGAAATTGGAAACTGAAGAAGACTTATATCGCTATATCACAGAAGCGATTGCTTAATAGTAACAAATAAATATATTTATAATGGAGGTCATTCAAATGATTAAAATTTTAGCTGCCTGTGGTGCAGGGGTTAACTCAAGCCACCAAATCTAAAAGCGCTCTAGAAGAAGAGCTTTCAAACCGTGGATATGATGTACAATGTGATGCGGTAATGGTAAAAGATGTCAATGAAGACTTGATTAAAGGTTATGATATCTTTACACCAATCGCTGCAACAGATTTAGGCTTTGATCCTGGTATTCCAGTAGTTGAAGCTGGTCCAATCTTGTTCCGTATTCCAGCTATGAGCGCTCCGGTATATGACAATATCGAAGCAGCCATCAAAGAACACGGCTTAAGCTAATTTCTTCATCTGTATTTTGTGAGCGATTCCTATGCCTGGAACTGCTGACATTCTTAATTTTGTAAAATATAAAAATATAAATCGGGAGGATTTATTATGAATGGCATTATCGATTTTGCCAATAAGTTTTTCAAACCCATTCTAGATATGGGTGCACCGATCATCATGTTGATCGTCCTAACTCTATTGGCACTTTTGTTTGGAGTGAAATTCTCCAAAGCGCTTGAAGGTGGTATTAAACTTGCCATCGCCCTTACTGGTATCGGTGCAATCATCGGTATGTTGAATGGCGCTTTCTCAGCGTCTCTTGCAAAATTCGTTGAGAACACTGGTATTCAATTGAATATCACAGACGTTGGTTGGGCGCCACTTGCGACCATCACTTGGGGGTCTGCCTGGACACTTTACTTCTTGCTAGTTATGTTGGTTGTCAACATTGTCATGCTTGCAATGAAGAAAACAGATACACTTGATGTCGATATCTTTGATATCTGGCACTTGTCTATCACAGGTCTTTTGATTAAATGGTATGCGGATAAAAATGGAGTTAGCGCAGGAGTTTCCCTCTTAGTTGCAACTCTAGCAGTAGTCCTCGTAGGGATTATGAAGATCATCAACTCAGACTTGATGAAACCAACATTTGATGACTTGTTGAATGCACCTAGCTCTTCACCAATGACATCAACTCACATGAACTACATGATGAACCCAATCATCATGGTTTTGGATAAAATCTTTGACAAATTCTTCCCAGGTCTTGATAAATACGACTTTGACGCAGCTAAATTGAACAAGAAAATTGGTTTCTGGGGATCTAAATTCTTCATCGGTTTCCTTCTTGGTATCGTCATCGGTATCATGGGTACTCCACATCCAGTTGCTGATGTAGCTGATGCTAAAACTTGGGAATTGGTTATTAAAGGTTGGTTGAGCCTTGGTTTGACTGCCGGTGTCTGCTTGGAATTGTTCTCATTGATCGGTTCTTGGTTCATCGCAGCGGTAGAACCATTGTCACAAGGTATTACAAACGTTGCTACTAAACGTCTTCAAGGACGTAAATTCAATATCGGTTTGGACTGGCCATTTATCGCTGGTCGTGCAGAAATCTGGGCTTGTGCAAACGTACTTGCACCAATCATGTTGATCGAAGCAGTGCTTCTTTCTAAAGTCGGAAATGGTATCTTGCCACTTGCAGGGATCATCGCTATGGGTGTGACTCCAGCCTTGTTGGTTGTAACACGTGGTAAATTGATCCGTATGATCGTATTTGGAACACTCTTGTTGCCACTCTTCCTTCTTTCAGGTACTCTTATCGCACCATTTCGCTACTGAATTGGCGAAAAGTGTAAAATGCCTTTCCCAGAAGGAGTTGATAAAGCTCAATTGATCACTCACTCAACTCTTGAAGGACCAGTTGAAAAATTGCTTGGTTGGACTATTGGTAATGCAACAACTGGGAGATATCAAAATTGATTATTGGTGTTGTTGCCTTCTTAGCATTCTACGTTGGAATCTTTGCATGGTACAGAAAACAAATGATCAAACGTAACGAAGAATACGCAGCAAATGCAAATAATCCGCTCCTAAATATGTAACTTGATAAAACTAGGGTATCAATTTTCCAGATATGGAGGGGTAGCCTAGTTTTTTCTCTAAAATAACATGCTAAGGAGTGTAATATGAGGATAGCTTTAAAAAATAATGATCTGGAAGTTTGTTTCAAGGAGTTAGGTGGTGAGCTGGCCTCTATCAAAGATCAGGATGGTATCGAATATCTTTGGCAGGGTGATGCTCAGTATTGGAGTGGTCAAGCCCCAGTTCTCTTTCCTATCTGTGGTTCGGTTCGAAATGATACGACCTTGTATCGCCCTCAAGGTGTTGGGAAGATCCCTCGCCACGGGCTAGTTCGCAAGAAAAATTTTGAGCTGGTAGAGCAAACAGAAGATCAGGTGACTTTTGGGATAGAAGATACGGAAGAAATGTATCAGCAATATCCCTACCATTTCAGATTAGAAATTTCCTATCAATTGCTAGGTAAAACCATTCAAGTAACCTATCGGGTTCACCATCTTGGTGAAGAAGGAGTCATGCCCTTTTTCGTTGGTGGTCATCCAGGATTTAATTGTCCGTTAATGGCAGATGAAGGGTTTGAAGATTACTACCTGGAGTTCGAACAAGAAGAGACTTGTAGTATTCCAAAATCCTATCCAGAGACAGGCTTGCTAAACGTCTTTGATCGGACACCGTTCTTACAGCAAGAGAAAATTCTAAATCTCGATTACGATCTCTTCCAAAAGGATGCCATCACCTTAGATTGCTTACAATCAAGAAGGGTGACTCTCCGCTCTAAAAAGCACGAGAAGGGGGTAAGTCTGCATTTTCCAGATTTTTCAAACTTGATTATCTGGACAACGCCAAATAAAGGGCCATTTATCGCTTTAGAACCTTGGTCTGGTTTATCCACTTCCCTTGAAGAGAGTGATTATTTGGAATATAAAAAGCAAGTTCGTCTCTTGCCAGCAGGTCAAACAGCTGAACTAAGTTTTGAAATCGAAATTTTATAGAAAATAATGTTGTTGAATATAGAAGTTTCTGTATTTGATTGAAAAATGAATTAAAAGAAGGAGCATAATATGTCAGTTATTATTGGTGCGGATGCAGCAGGTATCCGCTTAAAAGAAGTAGTCAAAGAATATTTGGAAGCAGAAGGTTTTCCAAGTGGTGGATGTGACAGAAGAAGGGCAAGACTTTGTCGATGTGACCTTGGCTGTCGCTAAAGGAAGTCAAACAAGCAGAAGACAATCTTGGGTATTGTTATTGATGCTTATGGAGCTGGTCCATTCATGGTCGCTACTAAAATTAAAGGAATGGTTGCGGCAGAAGTTTCAGATGAGCGTTCTGCCTACATGACTCGTGGCCACAACAATTCTCGCATGATCACCATGGGTGCTCAAATCGTGGGTGACCAATTGGCCAAAAATATCGCCAAAGGTTTTGTAAACGGTAAGTATGACGGCGGTCGCCACCAAATCCGTGTCGATATGCTCAACAAGATGTGCTAAGGGGAGGAGTAAACGAATGAAAATTGCAATTGGATGTGACCATATTGTCACAAATGAAAAAATGGCTGTTTCTGAATTTTTGAAATCAAAAGGTTATGAAGTCCTTGACTTCGGAACCTATGACCATGCGCGTACCCACTACCCAATTTTTGGGAAAAAAGTCGGAGAAGCAGTAGCTAGTGGTCAAGCTGATCTTGGAGTATGTATCTGTGGTACTGGTGTTGGGAATTAACAACGCTGTTAACAAGGTTCCTGGAATCCGTTCAGCCTTGGTTCGCGACATGACAACGGCTCTTTATGCAAAAGAAGAACTCAATGCTAATGTCATTGGTTTTGGTGGAAAAGTAACCGGTGAATTGCTCATGTGTGATATCATTGAAGCTTTCATCCATGCAGAATACAAACCAAGTGAAGAAAACAAGAAATTGATTGCCAAGATTCAACATTTGGAAACCCATAATGATCACCAAGAGGATGCAGACTTCTTTACAGAATTCCTTGAAAAATGGGATCGTGGTGAATACCACGACTAAGAGGTGAGCATATGATTTTAACTGTCACCTTGAATCCTTCCATTGATATTTCTTATCCCTTGGAAGAATTAAAGTTGGATACTGTGAATCGTGTGTCGGAAGTTTCTAAGACGGCTGGTGGGAAAGGGTTAAATGTCACCCGTGTCCTAGCTGAGAGCGGTGAAACAGTTGGAGCAACAGGTTTTGTTGGGGGGACCAATGGTCAATTCATCAAGACCCATCTTCCACGAGATGTCCAATCCTTCTTCTATGATATCCTGGGAGATACGCGGAACTGTATCGCCATCTTGCATGAAGGAAATCAAACAGAAATCTTAGAAGCGGGTCCAGAAATTATCCGGACGGAAGCTTTAGGATTCCTTCATCATTTCAAACTCCTCATGCCGACAGCGGATGTGATTGCCATTTCGGGGAGTCTTCCTACAGGGCTACCAGTGGACTATTATGCGAGCCTAATTGAGATTGCAAAAGAAGCAGGACGCAAGGTTGTACTTGATTCATCAGGCAAATCTTTAGAAGCGGTCCTTCACTCACCATTCAAACCAACGGTGATTAAACCCAATCGCGAAGAATTATCTCAACTCTTAGGACGGGATGTTTCAGCTGATTTTGAGGACTTAAAAGAAGTTTTGAAAGACCCACTGTTTGAAGGAATCGAATGGATTATCGTCTCCTTAGGTGGAGATGGTGCCTTTGCCAAACATGGAGACAGCTTCTATAAGGTGGATATTCCAAAAATTGAAGTGGTCAATCCAGTGGGATCTGGAGATTCAACTGTGGCTGGGATTTCTGCTGCCCTCAGTAGCGGAAAAGATGACGCTGCCCTCTTGACCCATGCTATGGTCCTAGGGATGCTAAATGCCCAAGAAAAGATGACAGGGCATGTCAATATGGCCCACTACGATGATTTGTATCAGAATATAATTGTAAAAGAGGTATAAGATGGTATTAACAGAACAAAAACGCAACTATTTAGAAAAATTGAGCACCAAAGAGGGTGTGATTTCAGCCTTGGCCTTTGACCAACGTGGTGCCTTGAAACGCCTCATGGCTCAATATCAAGACACAGAACCAACCGTGGCTCAAATGGAAGAATTGAAGGTCTTGGTGGCTGAAGAATTGACACCATTCGCATCTTCTATGCTCTTGGACCCTGAGTATGGACTTCCAGCAACTAAGGTCTTGGATGCAGAAGCAGGTCTCTTGTTGGCTTATGAAAAAACAGGCTACGACACTTCTAGCACCAAAACGTCTGCCAGACTGCCTTAACCTTTGGTCAGCTAAACGCATCAAAGAACAGGGCGCAGATGCAGTGAAATTCTTGCTCTACTATGATGTGGATAGTGCAGAAGAACTCAACCAAGAAAAACAAGCCTACATCGAACGCATCGGTTCAGAATGTGCTGCAGAAGAAATTCCATTCTTCCTTGAAATCTTGGCTTATGATGAAAAAATCGCGGATGCCGGATCTGTAGAATATGCGAAAGTAAAACCTCGTAAGGTCATCGAAGCTATGAAAGTCTTCTCAGACCCACGCTTCAACATCGATGTCTTGAAGGTAGAAGTGCCAGTCAATGTCAAATACGTTGAAGGCTTTGGCGATGGAGAAATCGTTCATAGCCGTGAAGAAGCGGCAGCCTTCTTTAAAGAACAAGAAGAAGCAACCAACCTTCCATACATCTACTTGAGTGCCGGTGTTTCTGCCAAACTCTTCCAAGAAACCCTCGTCTTTGCGCATGAAGCAGGAGCAAACTTCAATGGAGTTCTCTGTGGCCGTGCAACTTGGGCTGGATCTGTAGAAGCCTACATCAAGAATGGCGAAGCAGCAGCTCGTGAATGGCTCCGTACAGAAGGTCGTCGCAACATTGAAGAGCTCAACCAAGTCTTAGACCAAGTCGCAACTTCTTGGAAAGAGCGTATTTAATTTTCTTAGTTCCTAACGTATCAAATAGTCTTTCTAGAAAAATCTAGAAGGACTATTTTTTTGTTTCTATGCAGGAGTAGTTCCGTCATTCATCAAAAATTGGTTCCCAGTGTTCATAAATCTGATTAAGCTTTCATTCACTATTCAAATGGCTTCTGATTTGTAAGGATTTATGTGATAATTTCACATTGCAATCGAAAAAAAGAGTGTTTTACAGTATAATAGTTTTATTAGAATGAAGGAGTTGGCGTATGGAAAGGATCGTATATAGAGAAGCAAGGCTAGATGAGTACAAGCTAATTGGAAAAGTCTGTGCTGATGCTTTTATGAATTATCCATTTTTAACCGTCATTAAAGAAGATTTAAAAAAGCCTGAATACTTTCCAGCCTTTTATTGAACTATTGCATACCTTGTTAGTCAAGCTCTACATCAAAGGGGAAACTTGCTTAGTTGCTGAACGAGATGGAGAAATTATAGCTGTAGGACTCTTGCAACAAAAAGATTTCTCGATGGTCTCTTATTTACTAAATGGAATTTTCAAGTTATTCCGTTACATTAGCCCTTGGAAATTGATGAAATATCTGGACCTGGTGGAGCGTTCGGAGCAACATTTGAAAAAATCCGGAAACTTCGACTGGTATTTAATGATGTTTGCTGTGAGCCCAACTGTTCAGGGCCAAGGGGTTGGTAGTCATTTTCTCCAAAACGGGATTGAACCTTACGTCAAAGGCCAAAGGTTGTAAGCGTCTAGGCTTGATTACCAGTACGCAGCAAAATGTCTTTTTCTATGAAAAAAATGAATTCGTCCTATTAGATTCTATGGTGCTTGACTATGGAAAACAAAGTGTTGGAAATTGGGCTTTTTTAAAGACCCTTGATGACGAATCCTAGATGATTAAAAAAAGGAGCTCTTGGGAGCTCCTTTTAGCATGCAAACAGATGATTGTTAGATCATCTAGGTGTTTTTTGTTCTGGATCTAGCTTGGATTGTTGATGCTTGATATAGGTCAGTTTTTCCTCTCGGCTCTTCCGTTTAAAGAGTGCCTCGGCTGACATAGCAGCTCTTTTGTCGGGGAAAGACTCCTGGTAGATCAAGGTCACAGGAAGTCTGGGACGTGTATATTTGGCGCCTTTGCCAGCATTGTGGGTTTTGATACGGCGCTCGATATCGGTGGTGTAGCCAGTATAGAGGGTCCCATCCGCACACTGGACTACATACATATAAGCTTTAGTTTCCATAATAAATCTCATGAATCTCCGGCGTATAGCTTCCATCTTCCTCATGGATGAACAGTGGAGGAAGAATTTTTAGACCATCCCGCGATCCATCTTTAATGGCCTCAATGAGAAGCATGTTGGCATCTTTATGGACCTTGGGATAGACAAATTGAATCCGTTTAGGGAGCCAGATTGAAGCGTTTCATGGTTTCAATGATATCTAAGAAGCGATCCGGACGATGCACCATGACGAGTCGGCCATTGGACTTGAGAGTCCGTTGGGCCACTTGACAAATTTGGTCCAAATTGGTGGTGATCTCGTGACGGGCTAGCAAATAATGAGGGCTCTCATTTAAATTGGAATGCTCGTCCACTTTAAAGTAGGGAGGATTACAGAGAATAAGGTCGATTTTACTACCAGGGAAATGGTGGGGCAAATTTTTTAAATCATCGGTAATCATGGACATACGGTCGGAGAGGCCATTCAATTGGATGGAACGCTCTGCCATGTCCGCTAGTCTTTCTTGTATCTCCACTCCAACGATGGTTGCTTTGGTGCGCGTGCTAGCAAAGAGTCCGACAGCGCCATTGCCGGCACAAAGATCGACAATCAGACCACGGTTGGGCAACTTAGGAAAACGTGACAAAAGGACACTATCAATAGAATAGCTAAAAACCTCTCTGTTTTGAATGATTTTTTTCACATCACTAGAAAATAGTTGGTTGACGCGTTCGCCGTCTTTTAATTCGATATCGTTCATGGCTCTATTATAGCATGAAAAGAGGGCGGGGAAAAGCATAGAAAGGGATAAGAAAAAATAAGGACAGAACTTTTGTTCCATCCTTATCCAAGAGTTGTTTAATCAAATTCATATTTTTGATAAATAGTCGCCAAGATGAAGATTCCCGTAAAGAGAGCCATCAAGGCAAGGTAGACTGGGAAGGTCACAGCTGTCAATGTTCCGATTTCAATCAGACCTTTCAAGTAAAAGGCAGAGAGATAGAAACCGCAGACAGAGAAGATAATTAAGAGACCTCGCCAGATATTGAGTGGCAAGCAAGCCCGAATAACGGACAAGAAGCCAATAGATCCTAACAAGTAGTAGGAAAGGGTAGATATGTCCAGGTTAGACCAGCCATGATGAGCTCCCCATAAACGAACAAATAAGACGCTAAAGACAACCATCAAGGCATTTGGTAAGGCCAGATGCAAGGAGCGTTTGAGGAAGTGTTTTTCCACTGGCTTAATGTTTCGTTCAAAGGTCAAGACAAATGGAGGGAATCCTTCGACAAACTGATCAATCAGCGTAATCTGAATCGGAATAAATGGGAAAATCAACAAGTAGTTGATGTCAAAGAAAAGGGCACTTGCGATACAGATAATGGCCAGAATGAAGGAGTAGATCGTCTTAATAAAGAAGATAGGAGCAATTCGTCCAATGTTATTGACGACCCGACGACCTTCAAAGAGAATTTCTGGAACATCATTAAAGTCAGAGTTTAACAAGACGAGATTGGCAATTTGACGGGTTGCAGGATCGCCTTCGGCCATCACGATGGAGCAGTCAGCTTCTCGTAAGGCTAGGATATCATTGACCCCGTCCCCTGTCATGGCAGTGGTTCGACCAGCAGCCTTGAGGGTTTGAATCAAGAGTTTCTTTTGATGAGGAGAAACCCGTCCAAAAATGGCTGTACTTTCAGCTAGGTCCACCAACTCATCGTCCTCAATCTTAGAACAGTCAATATAACTTTCGTAGCTTTCAAAACCAGCTTCCTTAGCAATGTAAGAAACAGTGACAGGATTATCACCAGAGATGATTTTGAGATCCACATCTTGGGAGCGAAGATAATCCAAGGTTTCGGCAGCCCCTTCGCGGATTGGATCGAGGATTTCAATGACGGCGATCGCTTCTACATCACTTGGCAAAGTCAAATCATGCATATCGATGGCTTCCACACTGCGAGCTAAAGATCAAGACCCGTGATCCATGGGCTTGGGCTTCCAATACCGCTGGAGGATTTTCTTTGAGGAGCATTTCTGGGGCCCCTAAATAAACGGTCCCCAAGTTTGTCAGAGTCATGGCACCCCATTTTCGATCACTTGAAAATGGAATGATTGATTCGGCTGTATAAGCGTGTTCTAACTCGCCATATGCTTTGCGGATAGCTTGGGCAGTTGGGTTGTTATCCTCAGAATTTTGCATATAGGCAGCGAGAATAACTTCGATAGTTTCTTCAGAAAAGTGTTCAGACAGGGAGTGAATGCCTTTGACGGTCATTTTTCCTTGGGTGATGGTTCCTGTCTTATCCAAACAAAGAGTATCGACACGAGCCAAGGTTTCCACAGAGTACATCTCTTGGACCAAGACCTTGCGCATCCCTAACTTGATCACGGCTGTCAAGAGAGAGGTCACTGTCAGAAGGGCAATCCCTTTTGGCAACATGCCCAGGAGAGCAGTGGAAGAGGTAATCACAGAATCTTTCATTGGAAGCAGTTTAATCAAAAAGGCTTCACAGAAGAGGGCAATTCCAAATGGGATAATAATCTTTCCAGTAAAACTAGAGATTTTTGCGAGATTATAGAGAATGCGGGAATTGATGGGTTTGAGAGTTTTCGCCTCTACCATCAATTTATTAGCATAGTTATTGGCCCCCACACGTTTGACACGAGCGTAGACCTGGCCACTCGCTAAGAAGCTACCGGATAGAAGTTCATCTCCCTCTTCCTTGAGAACCAAGTCACTTTCTCCTGTGAGCATGGCTTCATTGGCTTCAGCAACTCCCTTTTGAACGATGGCATCACTCGGAATTTGGTCTCCAGCTGATAGCTTAATCAGGTCGCCAAGGACGATTTTCTCTGGATCAATGGTTTCTTCTTCCCCGGCTCGGATGACAATGACGAGCTCCTTACTCATCAAATTCAATTTATCAATCATCCGTTTAGCGCGGAGCTCTGTGGCAATTCCGGATAAGGCATTAAAGCAGATGACTGCAAAAAAGACCAGGTTGCTCCAGGCTTGTACCGCAACCAAAGCGAGGGCGATCACAAAGTTCAAAGCATTAAACAAGGTGAAGACATTGCGCTTGATGATTTGCCAGGTACTGGTACTGGTATTCGCTTTAAATTCGTTGGTTTGGCCACGCTGTATTTTTTTGCGGACCTCTTCATGGGTTAATCCCTTTAATTCATTCATTTCCATAAAAACATCATATCATTTTTTTAAGAAAAAGACTAGGTGCAGTCGGTTTGTTGACTCATCCAGTTTTTGAAAAGATTTGCGGGGAAGAGAAGGATAAGGTATAATGGATAAACAAGAGAATTATCAAAGGAGAAAGCATGTTTTATACCTATTTACGTGGCTTAGTGACCTTTATTTTATGGGTTCTGAATGGAAATGCTCATTACCATCATAAGGAACTGATTCCGAGTCAAGAGGAAAATTACATTCTCGTAGCTCCTCATCGAACTTGGTGGGATCCGGTCTACATGGCCTTTGCGACCAAACCCAAGCAATTTATCTTTATGGCTAAGAAGGAACTCTTTACCAATCGGATTTTTGGATGGTGGATTCGCATGTGCGGGGCTTTCCCAATTGACCGTGAAAATCCAGGTGCAGCAGCGATAAAATACCCAGTGAATATGCTCAAAAAAAGCAAGCGTTCCTTGATTATGTTTCCAAGTGGAAGTCGCCATTCTCAGGATGTTAAGGGTGGAGTTGCCGTGATTGCCAAGATGGCCAAGGTACGTATTATGCCTGTCACTTATACGGGTCCAATGACTTTGAAAGGACTAGCGACCTGTGAACGGGTTGACATGAACTTTGGGCACCCTATTGATATCTCTGATATTGCAAAAATGAATGATGAGGGAGTGGAAGAAGTTGCAAGACGAATCCAGGCTGAGTTTGATCGCTTAGATGCGGAATCTCAGGCACTGCGCAATGACCGGAAACCTTTTATCCTCATCCGTTTGTTGAAGTTTTTACTGTTGCCATTTGTCTTGGTTGTCGCTTTACTGACCCTCTTGTTTAGTTATATCGCTAGTTTTGTATGGGATCCAGACAAGCATCGGAAGGACTAATGAGTTTTCTTGATAAAAGAATGTCAAAAAAATCATGTGATTTTTGACATTCTTTTTATTTCTTCGATTTTTTTACGAATAATAAAAAAATAAAAAGGGTATTTATGGAGACGTGGATTGAGAAGATCAAGGAATATAAACTGTTTTTAGGTTTGGCTGCTGTGGGGCTAGTGATGGGAGGAATATTTCTCTTTTGGCCCTAAGCAACCTCCACAAGCACCGGAAACTGTCATTTCCCAGTTAGAAATGGTGGATCAGGAGGCTTCTCCTAAGGAAGACACCAGCCTCCCTTCTAGCTCTCAACAGAGGAGTGAGGAAAAGACGGACTCCTCTCAAGAGAAAATCATGGTGGATGTGAAGGGAGCTGTCAGACAAGCAGGGGTCTACGAACTGCCAGTGGGGAGCCGGGTCTATGATGCTGTCCAAAAAGCAGGAGGGATGACAGACGAAGCCAACAGCCAATCCGTCAACTTAGCGCAAAAATTGGAGGATGAGTCCATCGTCTATGTTGCTAAGAATGGAGAGGAGGTAGCGCCTGTTGCGTCCGCATCTGCTGGGACGACAGGTGGCGAAAAGCAGTCAAAAGATGGAAAGGTCAATCTCAATACGGCAACAGAAGCAGAACTACAGACGATTTCTGGGATAGGTCAAAAGCGAGCCCAAGATATCATTGCTTATCGAGAGGAAAAAGGAAAATTTCAGTCTGTTGATGAACTGAAAAATGTTTCTGGGATTGGCCAAAAGACGCTAGAAAAGTTAAAAGAGCATGTTACAGTGGATTAGAAGTCTCAACATTCATCCATTTCATCTCACCCTGCCGGTCTTAGCTCTCTATTATTGGATGTACACGGGACACTGGCTCGCTTCGATCTTCCTTCTGGCCTTCTTCATCTTGTTTAGGAGACGCTACGATGGCAAACGATTTCTGTGCCTCATAGGGTTTCTTTCCCTCTTTGCCCTTTGTTTTGCTTTCCGGATCGAACAGGGAAAACAAGAGTCAAGCGATCATAGGGTCCCAAGGGTCATTCAGCTTTTACCGGATACCATCAAGGTGAATGGAGATGCTTTATCCTTTCGTGCCAAGTCAGGTAGCCGTACTTTTCAGGTTTTCTACCAGCTTCAGTCAGAGGAAGAACAAGCCTATTTTTAAACACCTGGATCATGGGCTAGAATTACGGATCAAAGGGGAATTAGAAACACCCGACAAAACAGCGTAATTTTATGGGCTTTGATTACCAGGCTTATCTGAAAACACAAGGGATCTATCACCTTTTGAAAATCAGTCACATCCTTGAAAAAGAGACCTGCTGAGCCTAGAGATTTCATAGGGCTGCTGTCTAGTTGGAGGCGAAAGGCCCTTGTATGGGTTCACCAGCATTTTCCCCAGCCCATGAGCCACTATATGACGGGCTTGCTTTTTGGTTTTTTAGATGTAGAGTTTGAAGAAATGAGCCAGCTGTATTCGAACTTGGGGATTATCCATTTGTTTGCCTTGTCGGGCATGCAGGTTGCCTTCTTCCTAGATGCCTTTCGACGCTTCTTTCTCCGCTTGGGACTGGAGCAGGAAAAGGTTGCCTACCTCCTCTATCCGTTTTCGCTTCTTTATGCTGGGATGACAGGCTTTTCGGTTTCGGTCGTTCGAAGCCTCTTACAGAAACTCCTGGCCCAGGCTGGGCTCAAAGGAATGGAAAATATGGGAGTCACTCTCCTCTTGTTAGTCCTTCTCTTACCGTCCTCCTTATTGACTGCTGGAGGCCTCTTATCCTGCGCCTACGCTTTTATATTGACGCTAACCTCTTCCGAAGAGGAGAAGGAGGGAATCCGAAAAGTCATCAAGGAGAGTCTAGTGTTAACACTAGGGGTTCTTCCTTTTCTCATTTTTTTCTTTGGAGAATACCAACCCTGGTCCCTTCCTCTAACCTTTATTTTTTCTCTCTTATTTGATCTTCTGTTGTTGCCAGGACTGAGTGTCGTCTTTCTCCTTTCTTTTCTTTATCCCTTGACCTTCTGGAATCCTTTCTTCGTCTGGATGGAAAAAAGTATGGAGTATCTAGCGAGCTTCACTAGTCAATCCTTGGTTTTTGGGCAGCCAAGCATCTATTTTTTCATCTTGCTATTGTGCTTGCTAGCTTGTCTCTATGAGATGCGAAAGGTTAAGAAGTGGAGATACCTGTTTTCTACTCTTAGTATGCTCTGTATTTGCCATCGTGAAGCATCCTTTAGAAAATGAGATTACCATCATTGATATTGGTCAAGGTGATAGTATTTTGCTACGTGATTGGCGAGGGAAAACCATCTTAATTGATACAGGAGGAAAAGTGGACTTTGGCCAAAAGGAGGAATGGAAGAAGCGAAGGTCTACTAGCAATGCAGAACGGACCCTGCTCCCTTATCTCAAGAGCAGGGGGATTGACCAGATTGATCATATGATTCTCACGCATACTGACACAGATCACATGGGAGATTTGGAAGTGCTTGCGACTAAGGTTAGGATTAAAGGAAATCAATATTTCCAAGGGAAGCTTAAAAAAAGACTCTTTTGTCCGTCTGCTCAAACGGTTGAACTTACCGGTAAAAACGTTGGAGGCTGGTGATCAATTGTCGATCTTTGATGGGCGTGCAGAAGTCCTCTATCCGGTAGAAGTAGGAGATGGGAGTAATAACGATTCCATTGTTCTCTACGGTCGCTTTTATGGGTGGTCCTTCCTTTTTACAGGAGATTTAGAAGAAGAAGGGGAAAAGACCTTGTTAGCCCGTTATCCTCAACTGCGCGTAGATGTGCTAAAAGCAGGCCACCATGGTTCTAAGGGATCTTCTCACCCTGCCTTCTTAGAGAAAATCCAAGCAAAAATTGCCTTGATATCTGCGGGTGAAAAAAATCGTTACCAGCATCCTCATCAGGAAACCTTGGAGCGCTTCAAAGAGTTGCAGATGACTGTTTTTCGTACAGACCAGCAAGGAGCGATTCGTTTTAGAGGGTGGAATCAGTGGACGATTGAAACCGTTCGATAAGAGCTGTTTGATTTCTAGCTTGAAAATTGCTATGATAAAGTCAAGGAAATGAGGTTACAAGTATGAAATCATTACAGTTGTTTTGGATGCAATATGCTGATTTTTCAAGAAAATCAGATAGAAAAGAATTTTGGATTAGCCAAGCCTGGCATTTATTATTTACCAGTCCATTTTGGATTTACCAATTGGTCTTACTCTTTTCAAATTCGAAATCAGAGGAAGACGTGATTCCCTTGACCGGGATGGACGTTTCAGCTTGGTTCAGCATCTTTTTTCTCCTTTATCTCTATCTTATTTTTGTTCCCCAGCAAGCAGTAGTCGTTCGGCGATTGAGAGATGCAGGTTTTCATTGGTCTTTGATTTTCCTATTTCTAGGTCCTATCTTGCTCTACCTTTTATCTCCTATTTCCATTTTTTTAGTCTTAGCTCTTGCAGGCTTGCTCTGCTTGGCTTGTCTCTTGGTCCTTCCAAGTGCTAGACTTGCACAACCGGATCAGAATTCTTCTCAAGGATTTGCTTCGACAAATCCAGTGGTCTCATTGCCAAGTATGCCTTCCTATTTGGTGAATCCCAATAGTTTTTCAGCTATTCCCCAGATTGTTTCGGCTCCACCAACACCACTAGAGAAAGCGCCACTTGAAAAGAAAATGGAATCGGAACAGACCCAGCATCAGTTTAGAGAGTGGAATGAGGTACCTTCAGAACATGCAGGCTTTACAAACAATTAAAAAAATCAGTGCTGAGAACCTTCCTCCAATCCTGGTTCTATCAGGAGATGACATCGGTCAGTTTGAGTGGATGAAAGAGCAACTTTTAAAGAAAGTTGGCTACGATTCATCTGATTTGAACTATTCCTATTTTGACATGAAGGAAACAGCATATTCAGAGGTCGAGCTTGACTTGGTCAGCCTTCCATTTTTTGCGGATGAAAAAATAGTGATTTTGGATCATTTTGTCGATGTGACGACCGCAAAAAAAAGATACCTGACGGATGATGAATTGCAGTCCTTTGAAGGATACTTATCGGCACCTTTAGAAACGACTCGCTTGATTGTCATTGCGGAAGGAAAACTGGATAGCAAACGAAGAATTGTCAAGCTCTAAAAAGGGATGCCCAGTTGCTGGAAGCGACTGAATTAAAAGAGCAGGAGTTGCGTGCCCATTTCACGGAAGAGATCAAGTCTCTAGGGCTAGCGATTGATTCACAAGCCTTCGACCAACTTTTGATCAAATCTGGCTTTGATTTTAGTGAGATTCAGAAAAACTTGGAGTTTCTTAAAACCTACAAGGGAGCTTCAAGCATCACTATCACAGATATAGAAGAGGCTATTCCAAAGACACTCCAGGATAATCTGTTTGATCTGATCCAGATGATTTTAAAGAAAGAAATAGATTCCGCCCGCAGTTTGGTCAAGGACCTTCGGCTGCAAGGAGAGGATGAAATCAAGCTTTTGGCCATTTTATTGAGTCAGTTCCGCATCTACACACAGGTCAAGCTGTTGAAGCAAGAAGGACGAACAGAATCCCAAATCGTTTCAGACCTCTCAGAGTTAACGGGTCGCAAAGTAAATCCCTATCAAGTCAAATTTGCTTTAAGAGATAGTAGAGGGATTGCTCTAGCTTATTTGGAGCAAGCGATTTGTCTTTTGATTGATACCGACTTCCAGATGAAATCGGGAACTTATGAGAAAGATTATCTATTTGATTTGGCTGTACTAAAGCTAGCTAATCCATCTGTGTAAGCAGAATAGTTGAATAAATTAGATGATTGCGTTATCATTTTTATATACATAAAGAAACAGAGGTATTTTCCATGGCAATTATTTTACCAGATCTTCCGTACGCATACGATGCATTGGAACCATACATTGATGCTGAAACAATGCACTTGCACCATGATAAACACCATCAAACTTACGTAAACAATGCAAATGCAGCTCTTGAAAAACACCCTGAAATTGGTGAAGACCTTGAAGCTTTGTTGGCAGATGTAGAATCGATCCCAGCTGATATCCGCCAAGCGCTTATCAACAACGGTGGTGGACACTTGAACCACGCTCTTTTCTGGGAATTGATGACTCCTGAAAAGACAGCTCCTTCAGCAGAACTTGCAGCAGCAATCGATGAAGCCTTCGGTTCATTCGAAGAATTCCAAGCAGCTTTCACTGCAGCAGCAACTACTCGTTTTCGGTTCTGGATGGGCATGGTTGGTTGTGAACAAAGAAGGGAAGCTTGAAGTGACTTCAACAGCAAACCAAGACACACCAATCTCAGAAGGGAAGAAACCAATCTTGGGCTTGGACGTTTGGGAACATGCCTACTACGTGAAATACCGCAACGTTCGTCCTGACTACATCAAAGCTTTCTTCTCAGTGATTAACTGGAACAAAGTAGACGAGCTTTACGCAGCAGCTAAATAAGCTTTCATAATAAAAAAAGTTTGAATCAAGAGGTCACTTAAAGGAGCCCCTCGATTCAGGCTTTTTATTTTTAGAATTGCTCAAAGTAGAGTAAAATGATTCTCCTGTTTTGGGAGGGATATTTCTTGCGTTTATACCTGAAAATGATACACTAGAAGAGTATGTGAAAGTGAGGAGAAAGGCTTCCTACATAAGGAAGAAGCCGTGTCACTTTTTTTCTGAAAAAAACTGTACCTCAACAAAAGGGAGAATGAAAATGACAAGTATTACGATTACAAAAGGAGCAGTGGATACGCCACTTTATCTAAAAATGCTCAACCGCCACGGGTTAATTGCAGGAGCTACTGGTACAGGGAAAACCGTGACCCTAAAAGTCATAACTGAAAAATTAAGTCAGCAAGGGATTCCGGTGTTTCTAGCAGATATCAAGGGAGATCTTTCAGGTCTTGCCAAAGCAGGACAATGGACGCCAAAGATGGAAGAACGCTATAAACTACTTGGTATTACAGATCCTTTTGAACCTCAAGCTTTTCCAGTTCGCTTATGGGATGTCTTTGGTCAAGCAGGACATCCAGTCCGTGCAACGATTGAAGGAATGGGCTCTCTTTTGCTAGCGCGCTTGTTGGACCTCAACGAAACACAAACAGGGATTTTGGCCATCGTCTTTAAATTAGCCAAAGAAAAAAATTGGCCTTTGATTGATCTGAAGGATTTGCAGAGTCTTTTGAAGGAAGTCTATGACCATGCCTCAGATTATTCCGCTCAATATGGCAATATCAGTAAACAATCAGTAGGGAGCTATTCAACGAAGCTTGTTAGTGCTAGAGCAAGAGGGGGCAGATCAATTCTTCGGAGAGCCAGCCTTGGATCTTCAAGATTTTATGCAATTGGACAGCAGTGGACGAGGCTACATCAACATTCTATCAGCGACTCGTCTTTTCAACTCCCCTAAGCTCTATTCAACCTTCCTGATCTGGATGTTGTCTCGTCTGTTCGAGACCTTACCAGAAGTTGGAGATCTAGAAAAACCGAAATTTGTCTTCTTCTTTGATGAAGCCCACCTCTTGTTTAATGATGCGAGCAAGCTCTTCCTTGAAAAAGTTGAGCAAGTCGTTCGCCTCATCCGGTCTAAAGGAGTAGGGGATCTACTTTATTACACAGAATCCTCAAGATCTTCCTGAGTCTGTATTGGCTCAGCTTGGGAATCGTGTCCAACATGCCTTGCGTGCCTATACGCCAAAGAAATGAAGGCCATCAAGGTTGCTGCTCAAAGCTTCCGACCAAACCCAGAATTTGATACGGAAACTGTCTTGACGGAGTTGGGAACAGGGGAAGCTCTCGTTTCCTTCCTAAATGAAAAGGGGCAACCAAGTGTGGTGGAACGTTCTTATATTTTGTCTCCACAATCGAGCTTTGATTTGTTAAACGAGAGTGAACAGTTGGCCTTGATTACCAGCTCTCCTTTCCATCAAAAATATGCTGTTCGAGTAGACAATGAATCAGCTTATGAAAAATTGACTGAAAAATCTGCTAGAGAAGAGAAGGAAAAGGAGCGGGAAGAGGAAGATAAAGCAAGAGTTGCAGAAGAGAAGGCCAGTCAAAAACGGAGTCCGGGCCGTCCGCGGAAATCTAGTTTAGAAAAGGCCAAAGATTCCTTTATCAGTTCCTTGTTCCGTACCATTGCGCGTGAAGTGGCAAAACTGATCATGGGATCCTTTAAGCGGAAATAAGACAGTCAAAAGGGGATGGACTATTAGGAAAATGAAGAAGGATTGATCTGGAAATCGCTAAAAAATTTCTTCTAGAAGAAATCGTTTTCTGATCCGGAAACACCTTGTTATTTTAAAGAGAATCTTTTATAATTAACTTCATATGAAAAAAATATTTAATGTTCGATCGATCATGATTGTGTTGGGAATTTTACTATGTATAGGAGGAGTTGGAGCTTTAACTTACCTCCATCTTCATCAGGCTCCAGCCTCACCACTTGCTCAAGAGGGAACGACGGCTCAAGCAGTGGACTCCAAGGAAGAGAAGCAACCCCTCCAACCTCCTCGTGTCAAAACTCCTGAGGAAAAACAAGCTGTCATGGATCAAGATCGTGAAACCATGGAGAATTTGGGTCTTGTCTATGATTATGCCAATAAAGGCATGGTAGAAGTTGTACAAGACTACATGGCTGAATATGGTGTTGATCCTTCCCAAATTACCTTTACCTACAAAAATCCTGCGACAGGCCAACAATTTTCGATGAATGAGTTGCAGCCGATGAGAGCTGGAAGTACCTATAAACTACCCCTAAATATGTTAGTCGTGGATGAAGTCGATGCAGGGAAGTTAAACTTAACGGATGAATTTGATATTACCAATACTTACTACGAGTACCTTGAGGAGCATGATAATTATGTAGCTGCCTTTGGTGGAGCTATGACGATTCCAGATATGCAGCGATATTCTCTTGTCTATTCAGAAAATACGCCAGCATATGCCTTGGCCGACCGCTTTGGTGGTATGGATAATGTCTACGGGAAGTATGAAAAGTATGGAAAATCCCGTGCAGAAATAAAAACAATTAGTCCTGAAAACAAAACGACTTCTGATTACTATATTCAAGTCTTGGACTATCTATGGAATCATAAAGAAAAATATGCGACCTTGCTAGAATTAATCGGAGAGTCCTTCCCGAATGAATACTACAAACGGTATTTACCAGATTTAGTCATTCAGCAAAAACCTGGTTATGTAGCGGAAGCACTCAATGTCGAAGCCATCGTTTACGAACAAACACCTTACCTCATCTCGATTTTTACAGCTGGTCTAGGGGGAACAACTCCAGAAAGTACGGAGATCAGTGGTTACGGCCTTCATTTACTTGGTCAACTCTGCTATGTGATCAATGAATGGCACCGTGTAAATGTCAATTAATGATTTAGAAGCTTTCCCAAAACAGCTTTGGGAAGGTTTTTTCTATGGAAAATATTGTTTCATGGTTAAATCTTGGGGACATTCTTTGAGGTCAGTGAATAAATATGATAGAATAACTAAAGAACCTAAAGAAAGAATAGAAATGATTACAAAAGAAGATTATCAGTTGATTCGATCCCATCCAGCTTTCTCTGAAATTCCAGTTGAAAAATTCGATAAATTAGCTGTAGAAATCCATTATAGAGAAATTCCAAAGGGACAGATCCTATTTTTTGCTGGTGATAAGCGCGATCGTATCTTTTTAGTGGTGGAAGGCTATGTCCGTATTGAGGAGTTTGATTCTTCAGACACCTTCTCGTATATGGATTACATTAAAGAAGGAGCTGTCTTCCCATACGGTGGTATGTTTACAGATTCAACTTATCACTATACAGCCACTTCCATGACAACCGTAAAATACTTCAGTATTCCCTGTTCAGCTTTATGAGGAAATTGTCCAGTCCAGTATGGAACAAGTTCTCTTTATAACGAGAAAACTTTCAAAAATTCTGGAGTTCCAGGAGTTGCGGCTTCGCAATGTGGTGGCAGCCAGTGCCAGTGATCGTGTGATCCAATCCTTAGCTCTACTCTGTAAGGATTATCAAAAGTCTGGGCCAACCATTCCTTTTCCAATGAGTATGAAAGAGTTGGCTAGATTAGCTGCGACGACGAGGGAAACCGTCAATCAAGTGTTAAAGAAGCTCCTAGAAGAGGAGAGAATCGAGTACAAGCATAAGAAATTAACTTTTCTAGATCTTCCATTCTTTTTTTAGATAGTTTTGAAGAAGCCTAATAGGGCTTCTTTTTATTTTCTGTCAAAAAAACGTTAAAAAGTTTCAAAAATCAAATAAAAAAAATATTTACTCGCAAAAAGAATATATTTAGCAAAATATTCAAAGAAAGCGGTTCATTTTTCATAAAACAAGGGTGATATTTAAAAAAGTGTCAAATTCTTGGCATTCGTAATGGAAGATTGGTTGTGAAAGCGGTACCAATTGGTGATAAAATGAAACATGTAAACGGGATTAGCTAAGCTAAACCGCAAGAAAAAAGGAGGACTATAGATGTCTACACACCCAATTCATGTTTTCTCAGAAATTGGAAAACTGAAAAAAGTTTGTTTGCACCGTCCAGGTAAAGAGTTGGAAAACTTGATGCCTGACTATCTTGAACGTCTTCTTTTTGATGATATTCCATTCTTGGAAGATGCTCAAAAAGAACACGACGCATTTGCTGAAGCACTTCGTAACGAAGGAATCGAAGTACTTTATCTTGAGCAGTTGGCTGCTGAGTCATTGACTTCTCCAGAAATTCGCGATCAGTTCATCGAAGAATACCTTGAAGAAGCGAACATTCGTGGACGCCAAACAAAAATTGCGATCCGTGAATTGCTTCACAGCATTGAAGACAACCAAGAATTGGTTGAAAAAACAATGGCAGGGGTTCAAAAAGCTGAACTTCCAGAAATTCCTGAAGAAGCAAAAGGATTGACAGACCTTGTTGAATCTGACTATCCATTTGCTATCGACCCAATGCCAAACTTGTACTTCACACGTGACCCATTTGCTACAATTGGTAATGCAGTATCATTGAACCACATGTACGCAGATACACGTAACCGTGAAACTTTGTATGGTAAATACATCTTCAAATACCACCCAGTTTACGGTGGAAAAGTTGAACTTGTCTACAACCGTGAAGAAGATACTCGTATCGAAGGTGGAGATGAGTTGGTACTTTCTAAAGATGTATTGGCAGTTGGTATCTCACAACGTACTGATGCTGCATCAATCGAAAAATTGTTGGTAAACATCTTCAAGAAGAACGTTGGCTTCAAGAAAGTATTGGCCTTCGAATTTGCTAACAACCGTAAATTCATGCACTTGGATACAGTATTCACAATGGTGGACTACGATAAATTCACAATCCACCCAGAAATCCAAGGTAACCTTCGCGTCTTCTCTGTAACTTATGAAAACGAACAATTGAAGATCGTTGAAGAAAAAGGTGATTTGGCTGAATTGCTTGCTGAAAACCTTGGTGTTGAAAAAGTTACATTGATTCCATGTGGAGATGGCAACATCGTTGCTGCTGCGCGTGAACAATGGAACGACGGATCAAATACTCTTACAATCGCACCAGGTGTGGTAGTAGTATACGACCGTAACACTGTTACCAACAAGAAATTAGAAGAATACGGACTTCGTTTGATCAAGATCCGCGGAAGTGAATTGGTTCGCGGTCGTGGTGGACCTCGTTGTATGTCAATGCCATTCGAACGTGAAGAAATCTAATCATCCTTCTACAGGTTAGACGGGCTCAGTGTCTAAACTGAGCCCTCTAAACTGATTGACAGGATCTTATCATGCATAATTAAAGGAGATAATTAATGACAACTTCAGTATTCCAAGGACGTAGCTTTTTAGCAGAAAAAGACTTTACACGTGCAGAGTTAGAATACCTTATCGGACTTTCAGCTCACTTGAAAGACCTTAAAAAACGCAACATTGACCACCGCTACCTAGCTGGTAAAAACATTGCGCTTTTGTTTGAAAAAACTTCAACTCGTACTCGTGCAGCCTTCACTACTGCAGCCATCGACCTTGGTGCTCACCCAGAATACCTTGGTGCAAACGACATCCAACTTGGTAAAAAAGAATCTACAGAAGATACTGCAAAAGTTCTTGGACGTATGTTTGATGGTATTGAATTCCGTGGTTTCAGCCAACGCATGGTTGAAGAATTGGCTGAATTCTCAGGTGTTCCAGTATGGAATGGTTTGACTGACGAATGGCACCCAACTCAAATGCTTGCTGACTACTTGACTGTTCAAGAAAACTTTGGACGTTTGGAAGGTTTGACACTTGTATACTGTGGTGACGGACGTAACAACGTTGCAAACAGCCTTCTTGTAACAGGTGCTATCCTTGGTGTGAACGTACACATCTTCTCACCAAAAGAACTCTTCCCAGAACAAGAAATTGTTGAATTGGCAGAAGGATTCGCAAAAGAAAGTGGCGCTCATATCTTGATCACTGAAGATGCTGACGAAGCTGTGAAAGGTGCAGATGTACTTTACACTGACGTTTGGGTATCTATGGGTGAAGAAGACAAATTTGCAGAACGCGTTGCCCTTTTGAAACCTTACCAAGTAAACATGGAATTGGTTAAGAAAGCTGATAACGAAGACTTGATCTTCTTGCACTGCTTGCCAGCTTTCCACGACACAAACACTGTTTATGGTAAAGATGTTGCTGAAAAATTCGGCGTAGAAGAAATGGAAGTTACTGACGAAGTGTTCCGTAGCAAATATGCTCGCCACTTTGACCAAGCTGAAAACCGTATGCACACAATCAAAGCGGTTATGGCAGCTACTCTTGGTAACTTGTACATTCCAAAAGTTTAAGACTTTATAACCGTATACCAACAGCTATAGGGGCTGGACTGCTAGCTTTAGTCCTGCCCCTATTTTTTATAGAAAGGGAAAACCTATGTCAAGAAAAATCGTCGTTGCTTTGGGAGGAAATGCCATTCTCTCATCTGATCCTTCTGCAAAAGCTCAACAAGAAGCACTTGTAGAAACAGCAAAACACTTAGTAAAATTGATTAAAAATGGGGATGACTTGATCGTCACTCACGGAAATGGTCCTCAAGTAGGAAACCTTTTGCTCCAACATTTGGCAGCAGATTCTGAAAAGAACCCAGCTTTTCCATTGGATTCATTGGTTGCAATGACTGAAGGAAGCATTGGTTTCTGGCTTCAAAACGCTCTTCAAAATGCTCTTCTTGAAGAAGGAATTGAAAAAGATGTGGCTTCTGTTGTGACACAAGTCGTTGTTGATAAAAATGACCCAGCTTTCGTTAACTTGAGCAAACCAATCGGCCCATTCTACTCTGAAGAAGAAGCAAAAGCAGAAGCTGAAAAATCAGGTGCAACTTTCAAAGAAGATGCTGGTCGTGGCTGGCGTAAAGTTGTTGCTTCTCCAAAACCAGTGGATATCAAAGAAATCAATACTATCCGTACCTTGTTCAATGCAGGCCAAGTAGTGGTTGCAGCCGGTGGTGGCGGTATTCCAGTTGTGAAAGAAGCTGATGGCAGCTTGACTGGTGTTGAAGCTGTTATCGATAAAGACTTTGCATCCCAACGTTTGGCTGAATTGGTAGAAGCAGACCTCTTCATCGTTTTGACAGGTGTGGACTATGTCTTTGTGAACTACAACAAACCAGATCAAGAAAAATTGGAACATGTCAATGTCGCTCAATTGGAAGAGTACATCAAACAAGACCAATTTGCACCAGGAAGCATGCTTCCTAAAGTAGAAGCTGCGATCGCCTTTGTAAATGGTCGTCCAGAAGGAAAAGCAGTCATCACTTCACTTGAAAACCTTGGCGCTTTGATTGAGTCTGAAAGTGGAACAATTATCGTAAAAGACTAATTCATGTACATGAGTGAGGGGAGTAAATCCTATATTTTACAGGAGTTTGTACAAAGTTCCTCCCCTCTTTTTTCTAAAAAAGATTAGGAAAAACTAGTTTTTTAATCTTAAATATGATAAAATTAACATATAGGTAAGCGCTTTCTAAAAGTTTAACCTTTTGAAAGACTCACTCAAATTTTGTTGCGTTAGGAGGATAAACAAATGAGTGAAAAAGCGAAAAAAGGGTTTAAGATGCCTTCATCTTATACCGTATTGTTAATCATCATTGCGTTTATGGCAGTGATGACTTGGATTATTCCAGCTGGTCAATACAAAGTTGACGATGGTGGTGCCATCATCGCAGGTAGTTATGAAGCTGTGAAACAAAATCCTCAAGGGATTTGGGACGTCTTGATGGCCCCAATCAATGCCATGCTTGGTAAAGCACCAACCAGTGCAGCCATTGACGTAGCCTTCTTTATCTTGATGGTCGGTGGTTTCCTTGGTGTTGTGAACGAAACAGGTACCCTTGATGTAGGGATTGCTTCTATCGTTCGTAAATACAAAGGCCGCGAAAAAATGTTGATCTTGATCTTAATGCCATTGTTTGCCCTTGGTGGGACAACTTATGGTATGGGTGAGGAAACCATGGCCTTCTATCCACTTCTTGTACCTGTTATGATGTCTGTTGGTTTTGACAGCTTGACAGGGGTAGCCATTATCTTGCTTGGTTCACAGATTGGATGTTTGGCATCTACCTTGAACCCATTTGCGACAGTTATCGCATCTGATACTGCAGGTATCTCAAGTGCTTCAGGTCTCTTGCTTCGTTTAATCTTCTGGATTGTCATGACAGCCCTTAGCACCTACTATGTATACCGTTACGCTGATAAAATTCAAAAAGACCCAACCAAATCTCTCACCTATGCTACTCGTGAAGAAGATTTGAAACACTTCAACGTTGATAGTGGCGAAGAAATTCCTTCACAAATGAACAAGAAACAAAAACGTGTCTTGCTCGTCTTCATTTCAACATTCGTTATCATGGTTGCTGGATTTATCCCATTCAAAGATTTGGGTATTACATTCTTTGACAGCTTTAACGAGTCTCTCCATAAAGTTCCTTACCTTGGTCAATTGATCGGTAACACAGATGCTCTTGGTACTTGGTACTTCCCTCAAACAGCTATGCTCTTTGCCTTTATGGGAATCCTTGTTGGTATCATTTATGGCTTGAAAGAAGAACAAATCATTTCATCCTTCATGAATGGTGCAGCTGACCTCTTGAGTGTTGCTATTATCGTAGCAGTAGCACGTGGTATCCAAGTCATCATGAACGACGGTATGATCACTGCAACAATTCTTCACTGGGGTGAAGAAGGACTTAAAGGTCTTTCATCTCAATTGTTCATTGTCTTGACTTACATTTTCTACTTGCCAATGTCATTCTTGATTCCATCATCATCTGGTCTTGCCAGCGCGACAATGGGTATCATGGCACCTCTTGGTAAATTCGTCAATGTACCAGCTAGCTTGATTGTTACAGCTTACCAATCTGCATCTGGTGTCTTGAACTTGATCGCACCAACTTCAGGTATCGTAATGGGAGCTCTTGCTCTTGGACGTGTTGAATTGAGTGCATGGTGGAAATTCATGGGTAAATTGGTCGTAGCGATTGTAGTGATTACCATTGCCCTTCTTCTACTAGGAACTGTGGTTCCATTCTTACAATAGAATAAAGTAGGTGTTTCATGAAAAATAGAATAAAGGACGATGTAAAAGAGCAGTTTTTAACCTCTCTTCAAACCATCATTTCTTATCCTTCGGTTTTAAACGAAGGCGAAAATGGAACACCGTTTGGACAAGCTATCCAAGATGTCCTTGAGAAAACGTTAGAAATTGCTCAAGAAATGGGCTTTCAAACCTATCTAGATCCTGAAGGATACTATGGATATGCAGAGATCGGTCAGGGGGAAGAACTCCTGGCCGTTCTTTGTCACTTGGATGTTGTTCCAGCCGGTGATTTAGAAGATTGGCAGACGCCACCTTTTGAGGCGACTCTGAAAGATGGATGGTTGATTGGACGTGGAGTGCAAGATGATAAGGGACCATCGCTTGCGGCGCTTTACGCAGTTAAGAGTCTGCTTGACCAAGGAGTTGTCTTTACCAAACGGATTCGCTTTATATTTGGTACGGACGAGGAAACTCTCTGGCGCTGTATGAACCGCTACAATCAGATAGAAGAAAAAGCAGATCTTGGCTTTGCTCCAGATTCGTCCTTCCCATTAACCTATGCTGAAAAAGGCTTGCTTCAAGTGAAGCTCCATGGACCAGGATGGGAGGATCGTCCCTTACAAGCTGGTCGTGCCCTCAACGTGGTACCAGATAAGGCAACTTATAAGGGTGACCGCTTAGAGGAACTCTTACCAGTGATCGAGCAAAGTGGTGTGAACTATACAGAAGAAGCAGGAGCAGTAACCGTTCTTGGACTGTCTAAACACTCCAAGGATGCGGCTGAGGGTGTCAATGCTATTGTCGGCTTAGCGGAAAGTCTTTCCTTGATCCAGCCTCATCCAGCCCTTCTCTTTATCGCAGATGCTGTTGGGGAAGATGCGACAGGAGCAGCTCTCTTTGATGAAATCAAAGATGAACCAAGTGGTGCTCTTTCCTTCAATATTGCGACCCTCTCCATTGATGAAGAGCAATCTGAAATCGGGATTGATATTCGGATCCCTGTCTTAGCGGATAAGGATGCTTTAGTAGAGCGATTAACTGAAGTGGCAGCTAGCTATCAACTTCAGTATGAAGAGTTTGATTATGTAGCTCCACTATACGTTCCATTAGATAGTCCGTTGGTGAGTACTCTGATGGAGGTCTACCAAGAAGAAACGGGGATCAGACTCCAGCTATGTCCTCAGGAGGAGCGACCTTTGCTCGAACCATGGAAAATTGTGTGGCTTATGGGGCCCTTTTCCCTGATGCTCTCCAAACAGAGCACCAGGCGAATGAACGAGCCAAACTGGAAGATTTATATCGTGCATTGGAAATCTATGCAGAGACCATCCGACGGTTAGCGACAACATAAAAAGTTTAGAAACTTGGTTGCCAAACTTTTCAGATTGAAGACAAAGTCATTAGAACATAAGCGCTTTTTGTCAACTGTAGTGGGTTGATGAAAAGTTATAACTGGAGAGGACCAACTTGGTTCTCTCCTTTTTGCTGTTCAAAGCAATGAGAACTCTAGTTTTAAAGTTGTCAAAGTTCCGGAAGCCAAAAGCATTTCGCTTGATGACTCTTATGTGCCATCTCAAAGAACTGGTTGATCAAAATTCTCAATTTATCATCTCTACTCATCCCCCTATCCTATTGACTTTTCCATAAGCTGAAGTGACGGGACTGGAGCACAACTGTTCAGTAACTTGATTAAGTGGTTTCTTCTAACCATCATCACGTTTGGAATCTATGGCTTCTAGTTAACTATCAAAATGGAGCAATGGATTGTGAAACACACTCATCATGTTTAAACATTAAAACGGTATCTTCTTTTCGAGGAGATATCGTTTTTCTTCTTCGGATAAGGAAACAAAAATTTCTTCCTTTCTCTATCTTTTTAATTAATTGATTTCTTTTAGAGAAAGACTGTACAATTTTTGATATAATGTAAAGGATGGACTGACGGATATTTAAAGGGATAATTTTCAAAAAGAATAGCAGGTGAAAATTAAAAAAATATGTAAGATTGGACAGAAGTCTCTACCATCATCCATGCAGAAACAAAGATTATATGAAAATAAAAGGAGTAACCAATGACCAGAAACTATTCAACACGGGAATTCCGTGAGAAATTATATGATGACCTTCATGTTCGATTAAGAGATACAGTGATTTTTAATGTGTTCGATTTTTTATTGCCTCTATAGGTCTAAATATAAATTCAACAGCTGTCGTTATTGGAGCCATGCTGATTTCCCTCTTATGACACCGATTATTGGACTGGGGTTTGGTTTAGCTATTTTTTTGATACGCGTTTAATCAAGCAATCTCTAGGGGTTTTTATTTACTCAAGTATTGGTCAGTTTGCTTGTCTCGACTCTATATTTCTGGATTTCTCCCTTATCTTATGCAAGTAGCGAATTGATTGCACGAACCTCTCCAACCATTTGGGATGTTCTCATTGCTATTGCGGGTGGGATAGCAGGTGTCATTGGTTCAAGAAAAAGAAGCAAACAATATCGTGCCAGGAGTAGCCATTGCAACAGCTCTGATGCCACCTATCTGCACTGCAGGCTATGGTTTTAGCTAATGGAAATGTACGATTTTTTTATTTGGGGCTCTCTATCTTTTCTTGATCAACTGTGTCTTTATCATGCTAATCAATATTGTTGGAACAAGAATTATGATGAGACAATCTCCCTTAAGTTCATTTAAAGAGCTAAACATGAAAATGAGAATTGGGTTGATCTCCTTGATTGTATTATTGGTTCTTCCAGCCAGCTATTCAGCAGTCACTCTGACGATGGATCAAGCACGAAAAGAAGGGATCAAACAGTTTGTAGGAAAAGAGTTCGCCAATCATACGATCATTAATCAAGTCTACAAGTCAAGTAGCAATGAATTGGTCTTGACAGTTGTTGGAGATCCGATTTCAGAAGAAGAATTAGAAACCATCCGCCAAAAACAAGAATCTTACGGTATTCAATCTGTTCAATTGAAAGTCAATCAAGTCCATAATTCGACAAAATTAGATAGTGAGACGACCAAGGAATTTTACGAAAACATTGACAAGTATATCGATCAAAAACTCTCTGAAAAAGATTCACAAAACGATCTCGTAAAAGAAAATGAAGCAGATAAGGATTGAGAATATTGGACTTATCTAACTCATGGAAGCAAATCTTGGGAAGAGATCTTATATCCAAAAGTTGGTGGATAGAAAAGGATGTTGATGAAGATTCCATTTGTGGTGGTTTGACCAATTACGATACTAGCTCAGGTTAAATAAAATATAAAAAAAGCAACAACTATTTCAGTTGTTGCTCAGAACGTAGACAAACGTTATTTTTGGAGTTTGTCTACATTTTTAAAAAGTTTGGAAACTTGGTTTCCAAACTTTTTATTTGCTAAAGAAGAAAGGAGGAG
>BNJU01000630.1_pt1 | contig 89480 bp, 119 predicted proteins | sample 8539281 | NCBI WGS metagenome assembly BNJU01 (sample SAMD00202456, study PRJDB9452) | human saliva metagenome | isolation source: human saliva | place: Japan
ATTGAAATAATAATCCTTTATATAGAGGAAGGTGCCACCTGGTTCAAGACGTGCGTTTAATTTTATGGTCGATGATAAACCGAAAATGCTATTGGGGCGCTACTAGCTTTCAATAAGCAGTATATTTAATGGGTAAGGAAAATGACGAACACGTACTATTACTATGAATTAACAAAAAAAATTCTATTGATTCAAAAGACGAATTTTTTTAAAAAAATCAAACCATTAATCGATATGAATGATATTCTTCCCATTTTGAAAAGGAGATTATGGGGTTGTGAATTACAATCGTTTAAATGCTATTGTTTTTTTCAACGATATTGTGTAGGGGATAATGACAATACCATATATGATATAAAGTTATCAGAAAGCAATGTTTCAAGAGATATCAAGCGTTTAGATATTTTTTTGGTGCAAAAGATGAAATTTTAGATTTATCAGAATTTATTAATTTGAGAGATTAGATATTTGGGGAAGTGTTAATGTTAGAGAAATTATATTTCCTGAACATTCTGGAATTAAGATGCTAAATATTTTGAGAGTTCCAAAGTTGGAAGTTTTTAGATAATATTTCATCCCTAAAAACTTTAAGGTATTTTAGTCACAGATATTCCTCTAGAATTAGTGATTTTAATTTTTTTATCTAATCTTGAGGATTTAATATTTCTATCAATAAATAATAGTAAAAAAATTTGTCTGATGTAAAGTTTCTCGAGTTATCAAAAAAATATTATTTGGATTTATCCAATACCAATGTCATAAAAAAATCATGGTTTGCTTGAAATACTAGAAAAAAATGATAAATTTAAGGTTTTTTTATGATGGTGGAAATACTAAGAATATGAGAGCCTTTTTTTGAAAAAAACATTTGCCAAGTGTATCTATGTTAGATTAATTATTTAAGGAGAAAAAAATGGGAAACATCAGCCAATTATTAAATGAGATTGAAAAAGTCTCCAACAGCTAGATTATCCTTGTGTAGACCATCTAAATTCGGGACTATCCTCTCAAAAAACTCAAGAGTTATTTGAGGAAATCCCGTTGCAGCCAACCCAGGACTTGTGTGCCCTTTATACTTGGAGAAACGGATCAAAAGATAGTGAGGGAATCACACTCGGTGAGCTGGCATTTTTTCCTGGCTTCTATTTGATGTCTCTGGAAGAAAGTATCCAGACCTACTTGGAACTAATAGAAACGGATACTTGGGATAAGTCTTGGTTTCCAATTTTTGCCAGTGGAGGGGGAGATTTTTATGCCATGAACTTGGCTCCAGAAGCTCAGGGGCAAATACATGGTGTTTACGTGTATGAAGAGGAACCTCAGGTCGAATACCGGTCATTGAAATCCATGCTCACAACCTTTAAAGTATGTTATGAACAAGGTGTTATTTTCAGGAATGAACAAGGCTACTTGGATATGGATTATAGGGAGCATGCTGAGGTAGCGCATGAGATAAATCCAGATCTGAAGATGTGGCTGGAATTCTTAAAGGAGACGGAAGAGGAATGACCACGGAAAGAAATATGGCAGTAGTTACTGTATTAAAAAAGATCATTAAACTCTATGAGGAAACAACGTTTATTCCCCAACCGGTGAGTTTTTCAAACGAAAAATTAAGGATCCAGTCCTCAGATTTTTACAGGAGAATTGTTTGCTTACTATCAACATATAGAGTTCGATAAGGATTTATTTTTTGCCAATCAAAATTTTAATATCGTTTTGTTGCCATTCGACTCTCCTGCAAGGACAGTCGAATCTTGGGCCTTACAAGATGTTCTTCAGTTTAGTGAAGGGCAATACCAGATATTCGCTACTACAGATACAGATGATATTCTTTTCTGTGATATGAAAGATGAAGTTCTCCAGTTTACGCGGGCAGGCCTGGAGATCCTAATTTCTACAAACTCAGCGAAAGTTTGACGGAGTTTTTGGAGTTCTATTTCGCTTTTTCAAATTTTTGGAAACAAAGAGAAGATGTCCCTCTGGAGGAATATATTGTAGGGACAGGTGACTTGATAGAGCGCTACCTTTCCCCAGACGTCCAAGCGACAGCGAAAGAATATCTATTTCGGTAAGATTGACCTGAGAAAAGCCTTTCTTAGTAACACAAAGTGAGTTGGATAGGAGAAAAGAAATGAAAGTGAAAGAACTAATCGAAGAGATTGAAAATGATGCTGAGTTCTTCTCGTATTTAAACCAGGTTCCCAAAAAGAATAAGAAAACCCAAGCTAGCTATCTTGAATCGCTGAATCATCTGGCCTATTTATTTTATCTGGATGGTCAAGAGGAAATGGCTAAGAAATTATTAGATAGGCTCATACAAGTTCCATTTGAAGGGAATTATAACACTTGGACCTTTGTTGCGAGCTCTCTGGTTTTATTGGCCTATCTGGAAAGAGAAAAAGAAAATCAGGTACTCGTCTATAAAAAACTCCTTTTATCTCCGTTAGAACAAGGGGAGGAATCGACTCAAAACATAAGAAGGAGAGTTCATCAGAGATTTTTGAATGGTGATAGCTTGGAGCAAAAGCTTGCAAAAATCGAGCAAGCTTCAAGTTCCGAATCAGAAATGGAACGCCGTCTGCTATACTTAACAGATCTACTGAAAATTTACCTCTTTATTGCTGAGTCAACGCTTGAAGAGACAGATATTCAGGCAAAAATCGAAGAGAATATGGAGATACTGAAGAAGTATATCAAGGAACATGAAATCTATAGCCTCTTTCCTTTTAAGGGATAAGGTGAGCTAGCGATCTTTGACTTTTAGAAAGAGTGGAATATGGAAATCAAAAATCACTTTGGTGTATACGGGGTCTGTCTTCAAAACGGGAAATTGCTTTGCATTGAAAAAACGAGAGGACCTTATCAGCATCGCTTTGATCTACCGGGTGGTAGTCAGGAACTCGGTGAGGGGTTGACAGAAACCCTCAAGAGAGAAGTTCTTGAAGAGACAGGATATACGCTTATCCGTTATTCCAATCCGAGGATGTATGATGTGCTGGTTCAAGAAGAAGGGCAAGACTTCGCAGTACACCATATCATGGCCTTTTATGATATCGTACTCGATTTCGAAGGCTCTCAAAAATCACTTCCTCATGAAGTTCTTGATGGAAGCAATGATTCAGCGAATGCAGTTTGGGTCCCTATTGAGCAGATGACCCAAGAACATGCCTCACCCTTAGTATTGAAGGTGAAGGCAGAGTTACAAGGATTTCCAGAATTGGACATGACAAGCTATAAGAATTGGAAGGTAAAACATGCAAAATCAACTAGCTCTTAGTGGCGAAAAAATTGTTGAAAAAGTTTATCCCCATTTATTGCACCACGTCGGCTTGATTCGTGGGGAATACTTGTTGAGAGAACTAAACCAAAACATACTATTACCAAATTGTCAGCAATTTGTGAAAGATTATCTAGACACTATCTGTCATTTGTACTCAGATGAAGAAGTCTGGTATCGCTTTTCAGAGTTAACAAATGCAGAAGCAAATATTCTAGACGGGACTAAAGAGTATTTTGACGAACGTCACCCCTTATTTGGATACAGAGGTATCAGGCGTTTGTTGGCGTGTCCAGATGAATTTCAGGCTGAGACAAATGTTGTTACAGAAGTTTTTCAAACCAATCCCAATCTGTCTATTATTTTTTTCCTTTTTGTCAATGATGCCGAACAATTAAAACAAGCTATTACAGTATTGCGTCAGTATGGTTTTACCGGGAAAAGTCGGCACGATGATTGAATTACCATCAGCTTATTTTCGACTTGGACAGGATACTGGAAACTGGTATTTCAAAGATTGTAGTTGGAATGAATGATTTAACTTCTTTTTATTTTTTTGCGACTGTGAGAAACAGTCAATGGCATGATATGGAAAGTCCAATTATGTTAGATATGTTGAGACAGATGCAGGATAAAGCAAGGAAGAACAAGATTGATTTTGCTGTAGCAGGCTATCTGAATACTTCTTTCATACAAAAAATGAATCAGATGGGTATCGAATGTATTCTCCATTACAGCTCTATTCCAGAGATTTTTGATTTAGAAATTGACCATCCAGACCATCTTAAACATATAAAAGAAGAAAGTAAAAAATTACAAAGGAGAACCCATGACACCGCAAGAAATGTGGAATGCCTACAAGCAAATTAACCCCTCTATCGGAGATGAGATAGATGCCTGGGCTTTTGGAGTGGAACCAGACCTTTTAGCGGAACTGGTCTATAAAGGCGAAAAAACAGCAACTGCCTCAGCTTACGATCTTTACGCAGTAGAGGACGAACCCCTTCCCCAAGAAGGAACCTTTGATGTCATTTTAGACAGTCAAGATCAGGCTGTCTGCATTGTCGAAGTTACAAAAGTTTCTGTTCAACCTTTTCATAATGTGTCAGCCGACCATGCCTACAAGGAAGGTGAGGGGGACAAATCCTTAGCCTATTGGCGTCAGGTTCATGAGGAGTTTTTCACGGAGTGGCTGGAGGAAGCAGGTCTGGATTTTACGCCTGACAGCAAAGTGGTTTTAGAAGAATTTCGCAAGGTTTATCCATTATAGATACGCTCTCCATTTAGAAAATCAGAAAAAAGAATAACTGTTTTTATACAAAATAGACCTAGTGATTGTGACAAGCTAAAAATACTGCCCAGTTCTTAGAACTATTAAAATATTTTTTGAGACTTTCCGCTGTGAGAAAGGCGCTTGAAACCTAAAGTTTCAAGCGCTCGGGAGTTTTGAAACTTTAGGTTCAAAACTAAATCATGGAACTTCGAAGAAGTTCGCTGATGTCCGTACTCACCTAAGGAAAGTCTCAGCGAAGATATGATCTTAATCTGACTCTCCTTATAGGAGAGTTTTTTGATCTACGTCAATTTTTCAAATCGGCCAAAAAATGGTATAATGTAAGCGATATTGTACAGAAAAGAGAAATGTTATGCCAAATTATGCCATTATTTTAGCAGCGGGAAAAGGTACCCGTATGAAATCAGATTTGCCTAAAGTTCTTCACAAGGTTGCAGGGATTTCCATGTTGGAACATGTTTTCCGTAGTGTTGGAGCCATCTCACCTGAAAAGACTGTGACGGTTGTGGGCCACAAGGCGGAATTGGTAGAACAAGGATTAGCGGGACAAACAGACTTTGTTCAGCAAACGGAGCAGTTAGGAACTGGTCATGCGGTTATGATGGCGGAGCCAGTTTTGGAAGGTCTTGAAGGTCATACTCTTGTCATTGCAGGAGATACTCCTTTGATTACGGGTGAAAGCCTTAAACACTTGATTGACTTTCATATCAACCACAAGAATGTGGCAACGATTTTGACAGCCGAAGCGGCTAATCCATTTGGCTATGGTCGGATTGTCCGTAATGATAATGCGGAAGTGCTTCGAATCGTCGAGCAAAAAGATGCGACAGAATACGAGCAACAAATCAAGGAAATCAATACAGGGACTTATGTCTTTGACAATGCGCGTCTCTTTGAAGCTTTAAAGAATATCAATACTAACAATGCCCAAGGAGAATACTATATCACGGATGTCATCGGAATTTTCCGAGAAGCTGGTGAAAAAGTCGGAGCTTATACGCTCAAAGACTTTGATGAAAGCCTCGGGGTTAACGACCGCGTGGCCCTTGCAACAGCAGAAGGCATCATGCGTCGTCGCATTAATCAAGCCCACATGGTTAATGGAGTGAGCTTTGTTAACCCTGATGCGACCTATATCGATATCGATGTCGAAATCGCACCAGAGGTACAAATTGAAGCCAATGTCATCCTAAAAGGACAAACAAAAATTGGGGCTGAAACAGTCTTAACTAATGGAACTTATGTCGTGGACAGTGAGATTGGTGCAGGTGCTGTTATTACCAATTCTATGATTGAAGAAAGCACCATAGCCGATGGTGTGACAGTAGGGCCATATGCACATATTCGTCCAGGTTCTAGCCTCGCCAAAGATGTCCATATCGGAAACTTTGTCGAAGTCAAAGGTTCGTCTATCGGCGAAAATACCAAAGCTGGTCATTTGACCTATATTGGTAACTGCCAAGTCGGCAGCAACGTCAACTTTGGTGCAGGAACCATTACCGTCAACTATGATGGGAAGAATAAATACAAGACCCTTATTGGAAATAATGTCTTTATTGGCTCAAATTCGACCATCATTGCACCAGTTGAATTAGGCGACAATTCCTTAGTCGGTGCTGGATCCACCATTACCAAGGATGTGCCAGCTGATGCGATTGCGATTGGTCGTGGCCGTCAAGTCAATAAGGAAGAGTACGCGACTCGCCTTCCCCACCATCCTAAAAATAAATAGGAGATTTTCATGCAATTTGAAGAAAAAACTATTGAGCGCAAGGAGATTTACCAAGGACCGATTTTCCAAGTAGTCACAGATCAAGTGGAACTGCCCGACGGGAAAGGTCAAGCGCAGCGTGATTTAATCTTCCATAATGGAGCTGTTGCGGTATTACCGATCACAGATGAGGGCAAGACCATTTTGGTCAAGCAGTACCGTAAGGCGATTGAGAGGACTTCTGTAGAGATTCCAGCAGGCAAGTTGGAAAAGGGTGAAAATGCGGAACCTCAAGCAGCTGCTCTGCGTGAATTGGAAGAAGAAATTGGTTACACAGCGGATCTAGAGTTGTTGTATGATTTTTATTCAGCCATTGGATTTTGTAACGAGCGGATCAAACTCTATCTTGCGACCAATCTGAAAAAAGTGGAAAATCCTCGCCCTCAAGATGCAGATGAGACTTTGGAGCTTTTTGAGGTGACTTTAGCAGAAGCTGAGGAGCTGATACAAACGGGTGATATCTGCGATGCTAAAACTATTATGGCAATTCAATACTGGAAACACCTACAAAACAAATAAAGAATAGAGGAGAAACCCATGGGCAAACCTTTATTGACCGATGAAATGATTGAGCGGGCAAACCGGGGAGAAGCAATCTCTGGTCCCCCGCTCTTTGATGAGGAAGAGACAAAAATTCTCCCGACAGGAAACAGAGGCTTTGGTTATGAACGGCCGATGACCTCAAGAGAAGTAGATGGTGGACGAGGAACCTCCTATCCTCAGGAGACTATTCCGATCAGAGTCCAACCTACAGTGACCAAGAGCCGTCGGATTGAAAACCAAAAGGATGAGGTTTTTCAATCAAAATTAAATAAGATTTTATTTTGGGTCATCCTGCTCCTCATCTTGTTAATTCTTGCAATTTGGCGCCTATAGGGAGCGTCTACCAAAGGAGTGACGATTATGAAAATTGGAATCATTGCGGCCATGCCACAAGAGTTAAAAATCTTAGTGGAAGCTTTGCAGAACGGAGAAAAACACCTTCGCTTAGGAAAAGTCTACTATACAGGATCGATTGGTCGCCATGAAGTGGTCTTGGTGGAAAGTGGTATCGGCAAGGTCATGTCTGCTATGAGTGTAGCAGTCTTGGCCAATGATTTTAAAGTGGAAGCCATTATCAATACGGGTTCTGCAGGTGCTGTTGCCCCAGGGATGGCCGTTGGAGATATTGTCCTTGCAGACAAATTGGCTTATCATGATGTAGATGTGACAGCCTTTGGCTATAAGTATGGTCAAATGGCGGGACAACCACTTTACTTTGAATCCAGACGCTATTTTGTTTCAGAGATGAAAAAAGTTCTAGCTGAAGAAGCAAACACCAACTCATGTTGGCCTGATTACAACAGGAGATAGCTTTATCGCGAGTGAAGAAAAAGTCGCAGCAATTCGGGAACATTTCCCAGAAGTATTGGCAGTTGAGATGGAAGGAGCGGCTATTGCCCAAGCCGCTCATGCAGCTGGGCGTCCTTTCATGGTCATTCGGGCTATGAGTGATACGGCAGATCACGCAGCCAATATCTCTTTTGATGAATTTATCGTAGAGGCTGGCGAACGCTCTGCTCAAACATTGATTTCTTTCTTGAAGAGATTGGTGTAAAACAAACAATAGAGTTAAGGCGCCTCTAATATAAATAGGAAGTGGGACAGAATGAATATCATTTAAATTTCATTCTGTCCTACTTCCTTTTCTGAAGCCGATTCCTTCAGAAATAGACGGACTTCATGCTATAATAAAGTCTAGTAATACAAAGGAGACGTTATGGTTTTATCAAAAAAACGGGCACGACATGTGATTGAAGAAATTATCGCCCTCTTTCCAGATGCCAAGCCAAGTTTGGATTTTCGCAACCATTTTGAATTATTAGTAGCGGTGATGCTCTCTGCTCAAACAACGGATGCCGCGGTTAATAAGGCAACTCCTGCCTTGTTTGAAGCCTTCCCAACCCCTCAGGACATGGCGTTCGCCAGTGAAGCCGACATTGCCAAGCATATTTCCAAATTAGGCCTCTATCGCAATAAGGCTAAATTTCTCAAAAAATGTGCCCAACAATTGTTGGATAACTTTGATGGCCAAGTCCCACAGACGCGTGAAGAATTAGAGAGTCTAGCTGGAGTGGGACGCAAGACAGCCAATGTGGTCATGAGTGTAGGATTTGGCATTCCTGCCTTTGCCGTTGATACCCATGTGGAGCGCATCTGCAAGCATCATGACATTGTCAAGAAGTCAGCAACACCATTAGAAGTGGAAAAACGAGTCATGGATGTTCTTCCCCCTGAGCGCTGGCTCCCAGCCCATCAGGCCATGATTTACTTTGGTCGTGCCATCTGCCATCCTAAAAATCCCGAGTGCGATCACTATCCGCAATTGTATAACTTTAAAGACAGTTAAAAAGCGAGGTCTAATGACTTCGCTTTTATTTGATAGGGAAGAAAGTAAGTAAGAGCCAAGAAATCAGTAGAGTAATAGCGCCAATTCCAAGGACAAATAGAATAGGAATGAGGATTCCCTTCGTAGGGAGCTTTACCCCTTTCTTCAGCTTCTTCAATCTCGCTCAGACTGCGTCCTTGTTCATAGGCGACAAGCTGGCGATAAGTACGAAGATTATGCTTTTTCTTGAATTTTTCAATGCGTAGGGCGTAGAATATACCGACAGCAAGAATCAAGCAACTAATAGCGATGCCGTATCCATCCAAATAAAGAATGAGGGGAGTGCTGATGATAGGACTGCCAATTAGCAGTAAGCTAAAGACCACTCCATCTTTTTGATAGCGCATAAATTCTTGGTCGTGAATAATTTGTTTCATGGTTTCCAAATCTCCTTTGACTAGTTTGTCCAATGACACTTCAAAGACCTTGCTTAGTAAGAGCAGGTTTTGAATATCAGGATAGGTTGCGCCGCGTTCCCAGTTGGAAATGGATTGACGGCTGACAAAGATGATTTCAGCTAATTCGTCTTGAGATAAGTTTTTCTCTTTACGATAGTGCTGGATTTGTTTTCCGACTTGCATAAGATTTCCTCGCTTTCTGATTTCATTCTACCTAATTATACAAAAAATGGCTATCAAAGTTCTTTGACATGTTGATTTCATAGGCTTTGGCAACTGTTTTTGACCGTGGATTTGCAAGCCTGTCAATGGATAATTAGCTAGCGAAAAAGAGGCCAAGAGCCTCCTTTTTCTTATTCGCTAAATCTTAAGAAATAACCATCTGGATCCAAAATCGCAAATTCCTGGGGATAGATAAAGCTATCTCCGACTCGAAATTTTCTTTGTATCAGCGGACGATGGATGGGGATAGTTAGCTTCCAACAGTTTTTGGTGGAGTTGTGGGACATCCTTGATACCAAAGGAGATATTGACACCGCGCCCGAAAGGATAGGTCAGTTGGGATAATTCTTCTGCGTTGCCTTCTTCTAGCATAAGTTGGCAGTCTTCAAGCGAAAGGAAGAGAAATTTTCTCCTCTGGACGCTCGTATTGGACAGAGAATCCCAACAAGTCGCAGTAGAAGTGACGCGAGTTCTCGATATCCGATACGACAAATTCAGGGATGACAGCTTGATAGTCCATTGTTTTCTCCTTATAGATCAATCTCCATGACAATTGGTGTATGGTCTTGACGGGCACCAGAGTCAATCATAGCTGATCTAGTTACCTTGTTCGCAATGCGGTTAGAAGTGAGCCAGTAGTCAATTCTCCAGCCTGTGTTGTTGATTTTAGATGTCTTGCTACGTTGTGCCCACCAAGTATATTGATCTGGAAGGTCCCCATGCAAGTGGCGGAAGGTATCAGTGAACCCTTTGGCTAGCAAGTTAGTAAAGCCAGCACGCTCTTCATCGGTAAAGCCTGGGGAACGACGGTTGCTGGCTGGATTGGCCAAGTCGATTTCCTTGTGGGCTACGTTGTAGTCTCCTGTTGCCAGAACAGGCTTTTGCTGGTCTAGTTCTGCCAAGTAGTCTGCATATTTGGCATCCCAAATTTGGCGTTCTTCCAAGCGTTTGAGCCCATCTCCAGCATTCGGAGTATAGACCTGGGTCACAAAGAAGTCATCAAATTCTAGGGTAATAATTCGACCTTCGACGTCCATGGTAGAAGGAGCACCGATTTCTGGGAAGGTTACCCTTGGTGTCAATTCTTTTTTATAGAGGAACATGGTTCCTGCATATCCTTTGCGGGCTGGTTCTACAGAGGACCTCCAAGTAGTTTTCATATCCAGGGAAAAGTTCTGCTAAGACCTCTAAGTGTTTTTTTGTTGGTCCTTTGGCAGATAATTTTGTTTCCTGAATGGCAATGATATCCGCATCCTCTGCAACCAAGGTGAGGAGGACGTCTTGTGAGAGTTTTGCGCGTGCAGAGTCACTCGTCAAGGCGGCATTCAATGAGTCAATATTCCATGAGATCAGTTTCATATCGTTTCCTTTACTAACTTTTTCGATGTTTCTATTATACCAAAAAATCTCCTATCACTTGTCTCCTGTGATTTGAGGAAGGAGCTATTTTGCAGTCAAGAGCTATGCCTCCCGCATATGCATAAAAGAATGCTTGCCGAGGAGTTCAGAATGACGATTATTTTATCTGGTCTAGCGACTCGTGTCTGGATGAAATGTGCTATAATGGAAGTTGAGTTTAAAATAGAAATATTCCTCAGATTTCCTTTAAAGTTATCCTATTTTTCCATGGATTGTTAGGGACTGGGGCTGAGAATCACAGTGAAAGGAGAGGTATGGCGCAAAAATCTAAACGTTCAAAAAAAGCGAATGCTAAGGTGAGAAAATTTGATAATCGGTGGATTACTAGACGACTTTATTTGTTATTCAGTATAGTCTGTACCCTCTTTTTGATTTTAATTGCTCGACTAGGGTATATGCAGATTACTCATCAAGGCTTTTATACACAAAAATTGGCAAAAGCTACCAAAAAACACTTAACAAGAGGGAGTCTCCGGGGACAGATTTATGATGCTTCTGGTCAGCCTCTGGTAGAAAATGTTGACAAGAAGGTCTTGTCTTTTACCCGAAGCAATAAGTTTACTGCAGAAGAAATGCGTCAAACAGCTCAGCTTCTTCTGAATTACGTAAGCGTGTCAAATCCCCAAGTCACCAAGCGTCAAGAGATCGACTTTTATCTCGCAAATTCGGAAGTCTATAAAGAGGTAGTGGATAAGTTGCCCAAGGAGGAGCGTATCGATACGGATGGGAACCCACTTCCAGAAGCAACTATCTATCAGCATGCTGTTGATAGTATTGAGACTGAAAAATTAGGCTATACAGAAGAAGAAAAGAAGGCCATCTATCTCTTTAGCCAAATGAATGCCGTTGAAAACTTTGCCAGTGCTACGATTGTGACCGATCCGATGTCCGAAGAGCAGGTAACGACGGTCAAAGATCATTTAAAAGAATTTCCAGGATTTGAAGTGATCACGAGTTGGGATCGAAAAAGTGGTTGATAGCCCCTTGGCTTCCATCGTCGGTAGTGTGTCGACAGAGCAAGCAGGTCTTCCAGCTGAAGAAGTGGATGATTATTTGGAAAAAAAGGCTATGCCTTAAATGATCGCGTCGGAACTTCTTATCTAGAAAAAAACAATATGAGTCTGTTCTCCAAGGAGAACGGGTTGAAAAAAAGAAATCCATTTGGACAAGAATGGCAATGTCGAAAAAGATCGAAACCCTCTCCAAAGGAAGCAAAGGGAACAATATCAAGCTTTCCATTGATTTGGATTTCCAAAGAGGAGTGGAAGACATCTTGAAGAAGTCCTTTCAGGCAGAATTGGCCGCTGGCAAATGCCACCTACTCAGAAGGGGTCTATGCTGTTGCCTTAGATCCAAAAAAACCGGGTAAAATCCTTGCGATGGCGGGGATGAAACATGAAGCAGGTTCACAAGATCTGACCCCTGATGCATTAGGGACAGTGACCAACGTCTTTGTTCCAGGATCGGTTGTGAAAGCAGCGACTTTGACAGCAGGATGGGAAAATGGAGTGATTTCTGGGAATCAAGTCCTATTGGATCAACCAATCTCCTTTTCTGGTTCAGCTCCTATCACTTCTTGGTTCACCCAGTTTGGAAGCCAAGAAATCAATGCGGTGCAAGCGTTGGAATATTCTTCTAACACCTATATGGTACAGATAGCTCTTGATTTAATGGGCCAACCCTATCAGCCAAACATGAGCTTGAAGACTGACCAATTGGATCCAGCTATGAACAAATTGCGTTCGACCTTTGCCTCTTATGGTCTGGGAACAGAGACGGGAATTGACCTTCCGAATGAATCTACGGGCTATGTTCCCAAAGAGTTCACGATTGGTAATTACCTAACAGATGCCTTTGGTCAGTTTGATAACTATACACCTATGCAGTTGGCTCAATATGTTGCAACCATTGCCAATGATGGGAAACGCGTGGCTCCACACCTGGTCCAAGGAATTTATGAGAATGATGCCAAGGGAGGTTTGGGCCCTCTGAAAGAAGAGATTGCAACAAAAGAACTCAATCAAGTAGCTTTGACACCCGAAAATCTAGCTATCATTAAACAAGGTTTTTATCAGGTGGTATACGGAACCAGTGGCTTAACAACTGGTAAAACCATCGGAGAAGGAGCTGCCGTTCCAATCAGTGCGAAGACCGGGACTGCAGAAACATTTGTAAATGGTGGGACCCCTGCTGTAAATACCAATGTCATTGCCTATGCCCCATCTGAAAATCCTAAGATTGCGGTGGCAGTCGTCTTCCCTCACAATACCAATCTCCAAGCGACTGTTAGTCACAGTATTACCAGAGAGATTATCAATCTCTACCAGCAAAAACATCCTATGAACTAGAAAGGAAGCTATGCTCTATCCAACACCTATCGCAAAATTAATTGAAAGTTATTCGAAGCTCCCTGGTATTGGGATCAAAACAGCAACTCGTCTGGCCTTTTATACCATCGGAATGAGTGATGACGATGTCAATGAGTTTGCCAAGAATCTCTTGTCAGCAAAGCGGGAATTAAGCTATTGTTCCATCTGTGGTAACCTAACAGATGAAGAAGAGTGTGCCATTTGTCGAGACGAGACTCGCGATCCATCGACTATCTTAGTGGTAGAAGATAGTCGAGATGTGTCGGCCATGGAGAATATCCAGGAGTACCATGGTCGCTACCATGTCCTTCATGGCTTGATTTCGCCTATGAATGGGGTCGGACCAGATGATATTAACCTCAAGTCCTTGATTACACGATTAATGGATCATGAGGTCCAAGAAGTGATTGTGGCGACCAATGCAACTGCAGATGGGGAAGCAACTTCTATGTATATCTCACGCGTCCTCAAACCAGCTGGCATCAAAGTGACGCGCTTGGCACGTGGATTAGCTGTCGGAGCCGATATCGAATATGCGGACGAAGTGACCCTTCTTCGAGCTATTGAAAATCGAACCGAGTTATAAGCGGTTACAGAAACTGGAGGAACCCCTCCGGTTTTTTTGTTTTTAGGTGTTCTCTCTCGTTTTCTTTCTTTTTAAAGTGTGGTATACTAGAGGGACGAACTCGGTTGTGAGGTGTGTTTCTGACAAGTCAATCAGGAAGCACAAAATTAAAAAAAGGATTAGGACCAAACAATGGCAAAAGAAAAAATTGTACTTCTTTATGGTGGCCGTAGCGCAGAGCGCGAAGTGTCTGTACTTTCAGCTGAAAGCGTCATGCGGGCGATTAATTATGACAAGTATTCTGTTGAGACCTATTTCATTACTCAGACGGGAGACTTCATCAAGACCCAAACCTTTGAAGAGAAGCCTGCTGAAACAGAACGCTTGATGACCAACGAGACCATTGATTGGGAAGCTAAAGTATCTCCGAGCAGTATCTACCAAGAAGGAGCGGTTGTCTTTCCAGTCCTTCACGGACCAATGGGAGAAGATGGATCGGTTCAAGGTTTCCTAGAAGTCTTGAAACTTCCATATGTGGGATGTGATATCCTTTCTTCTAGTGTGGCGATGGACAAGATTACCACAAAACGGGTCCTAGAATCTGCAGGGATTCCACAAGTTCCTTATGTGGCTGTCCTTGAAGGAGATGACCTAGAAGCTAAAATTGCCTTAATCGAAAACAGAATTGACCTATCCGGTCTTTACCAAGCCTTCGAATATGGGCTCTAGTGTCAGGGATTTCAAAAAGCAGAGAACCAAGCAGAACTTCGTCAGTCTTTGGAATTGGCCTTTAAATACGATAGCCGTGTTCTGGTTGAGCAAGGTGTCGTAGCGCGCGAAAATCGAAGTGGGATTGTTGGGTAACTACGATGTCAAAAGCACCCTCCCTGGTGAGGTGGTCAAAGATGTAGCCTTCTATGACTACGAAGCCAAATACATCGATAATAAGATTACGATGGCGATTCCGGCTGAAATTCCTGCAGAAGTTGCTGCGACCATGCGTCAGAATGCCGAATTGGCCTTCCGTGCCATTGGTGGGAAAGGTCTCTCCCGTTGTGATTTCTTCTACACAGAGGATGGGGGCATCTACTTGAATGAGCTCAATACCATGCCTGGCTTTACCCAATGGTCTATGTATCCCTTGTTGTGGGACAACATGGGCTTGTCCTATCCTGATTTGATCGAGCGTTTGGTCGAGTTGGCAAAAGCAACTTTCGAAAAACGCGAAGCACACTTACTGTAAGAATCTGTTCCTAGCGGGAGTGGGAGATGAAGTCAACTCATAGAGGAGTCGCTTTTCTTCCTGCTCCCCCTTTTTAGAGGAGAATACCATGAATCTAACCTTGCACGAAGTAGCAGGTGTCCTGGCTGCTCGCAATGATATCAGTCAATTTGAAGATGTAACTCTTGCCAAGCCTGAATTCGATAGCCGTTTGATTGGGCCTGGAGATCTTTTTGTCCCTCTTAAGGGGGCGCGTGATGGCCATGATTTCATCGAGACGGCCTTTGAAAATGGGGCTGTAGCGACCTTGTCTGAAAAAGAAGTAGAAGGCCACCCATATTTGTTGGTAGATGATGTTCTAGCGGCCTTTCAAAAATTAGCCCAGTATGTATTGGAGAAGAGTCAAGTAGATGTCTTGGCGGTCACCGGTTCAAACGGTAAGACAACGACCAAAGATATGTTGGCTCAATTGCTGTCAACTACCTACAAAACCTATAAAACACAAGGGAACTACAATAACGAGATTGGCCTTCCTTATACGGTTCTCCATATGCCAGAAGGGACAGAGAAGCTTGTCCTTGAAATGGGGCAGGACCATCTGGGAGATATCCATCTTCTCTCAGAAATTGCGCATCCAAAAGCAGCAATCGTAACCCTTATTGGGGAAGCTCATCTTGAGTTTTTCAAGGACCGCAAAGAAATTGCTAAAGGGAAATTGCAAATTGCGGATGGGATGCCAGCTGGTGGCTTGCTTCTAGTGCCGGCCGATCCCATTGTCGGGGATTTTTTACCGAGCCAACAAGAGCTTGTGCGCTTTGGTGAAGGAGCAGACATCAGCATTACCAAGTTGGAGGAACGCAAGGATAGCCTGACTTTTGAAGCGAATTTCTTATCAGATGCTATTGACTTACCTGTCACAGGCAAATACAATGCGACCAATGCCATGATTGCGGCCTATGTTGCCTTGAAAGAAGGAGTCAGTGAAGAGGCTATCCGTGCAAGCTTTAAAGGCCTAGAGCTGACTAAGAACCGCACAGAATGGAAGAAGGCAAGTAACGGAGCGGATATTTTATCTGATGTCTACAATGCCAATCCGACGGCCATGCGCTTAATTTTAGAAACCTTCTCGACCATTCCTGCCAATCCAAATGGTCGCAAGCTAGCGGTCTTGGCAGATATGAAAGAACTCGGGGAGCAATCCATTGATCTGCACAACCAAATGATTCTCAGCCTGTCACCGGATGTCTTGGATACCGTTATTTTCTATGGCCAAGACATTGCGGGACTGGCTCAATTAGCGAGTCAGATGTTCCCACTCGGACATGTCTATTATTTCAAAAAGACCGCTGAGGAAGACCAGTTTGAGGACCTGGTCAAACAAGTCAAGGAAAGCTTAAAAGAGCAGGACCAAATCCTCATCAAGGGAAGCAATTCTATGAATCTAGCCAAATTGGTAGAGGAGTTGGAGAATGGCGAGTAATAATGTGCTAAAGAACATTCAGCGCTTGATTTCAATCACTAATACAGGCTTAGCGTTCTCAAAAGATCCATTTGATCAAGAGCGCTATCAGGATATTCGTGCCATTTTACAGGATCTTGTGAGAGAAGCGACTGATTTGAATCCACAAGAATTATCGGATTTGTTTCGCCCGACAGACCATTACGACACTCCCTTGATTGATGTAAGGGGCTGGATTGTCAAAGATGACAAACTTTGTCTAGTGAAAGGTCAGGGAGAAGAGACCTGGGCCTTGCCGGGTGGCTTTGGTGAGGTTGGCTATTCTCCGACGGAAAACATTTTAAAGGAAATCCAAGAAGAAACGGGCTATTCTGCGTGTGTAATCAGATTGTTGGCAGTATTTGATACCAATCGCTACCAATTGCAAAGTCGCCAATATGTGAAATTGGTATTTGAATGTGAATTATTAGATGGAAATTTTGAAAAGAACCAGGAAATTTCCGACCTTGCCTTTTTTGAGAGAGAGAAGATGCCTGCTCTTTCTACCAAGCGCAATACAGAAGAACAATTGAACTTCCTTTGGGAGGTCTATGATGGGAAACGAGATTTGTATTGTGATTAAAAACGATCTATAAATTAAAGGAATGTGAAAATGACACTTTGGGATTTATTGTTTACAAACCAAAAATCAGCCCCGCCTGGGTTTGGTCTCTGGTATTTCATTCTGCCGGCCTCTTTGTTGGTGGTTGGTTACTTTTCCATCAGATATGCGCAGTCCAAAAGCTACCAACGCTTTTGGTATTGGGCACAGTTGATCCAAGTCCTGACCATCAATGCTTGGTATATTCTCGCCCACATGCCTTTGACGGATAATTTGCCTTTTTATCATTGCCGCTTGGCCATGTTGGTGATTCTCTTTGCCCCTAAAGGGACCTATATCAAGCAATATTTTGCTCTCTTGGGAGTTTTGGGATCGATAGCGGCCTTGGTGTATCCAGCCTTTGATCCCTTCCCATTCCCTCATATCACAGTGTTGAATCTAATTTTTAGCCACTGGGCCTTGCTTGCCAATAGTTTGATTTACCTACAGGATCATTATCAATCTGAAACAAGACAGCTTGAGAATTTTCAAGATTACTTTTGGCATGAATGCCTTGATTTTTGTGGTCAACCTTTTGACGAAAGGGGATTATGGCTTCTTACGACGTCCACCAATCATTGGGGACCACGGTGCTCTCTTAAACTACCTCTTGGTTAGCTTTGTGATGGTGGCTGGAATTTTCTTAGTCAACCAACGTTATAAGTACAAATACAAGATGGTTGAAGAGACTGTCGGTTCGCGTTCGGAATAGAAATTAGATGTGCTGAGGTAAGGAAGACATGACTCTTTGGGATTTATTTTTCACCAGTCAACCAACGGCTCCTCCTCAATTGGGGGCTTGGTATTTCTTGTTGCCGACATCATTGGTAGTGGTGGGGCTTCTGTCTATTCGATTTGCTTCTTCCAAATGCTATCAAAACTTTTGGTATTGGGGGCAATTGATCCAGTTGCTGATTATCAACGCTTGGTATATTGCAGCACGTTTGCCATTTTCAGAGAGTCTTCCCTTCTATCATAGCCGGATGGCCATGTGGATTATTCTGTTTGCTCCTAGGGGAAGATTCAAGCAATATTTTGCTCTTGTTGGTGTCTTTGTATCTATCATGGCTTTGGTTCATCCCGTCTTTTATCCCTATCCTTTTCCTCACGTATCCTCGATCAACAATGTCTTTGGTCACTGGGCCCTCTTGGCCAATTGCTTGATCTATCTGGTTCAATCCTACCAGGTGGAAGCAAGGGATGCCTGGAAAATCTGTCAGATGACTTTTGGGGTTAATGCTATTATTCAGCTTGCGAATCTTGTAACAGGTGGAAATTATGGCTTTTATGCGTCGTCCTCCTGTACTTGGTGATCATGGACTTGTGCTCAACTATTTGATCGTGACCATCCTGATGACAGGGACCCTTATCCTGATCAATGCGATCGTTAAGTCCAGTAAGAAAAGAAAAAGAACATCTGAATCCGTTTAATAAGGAGATCGTATGCATCATTTTTTTACAACTGAATCCACTGCACCACCTGTTATCCCGCTCCTTTGGTATGGGGTCATGGTTCTTTAATCCTAATGGCAGTTTGGGCTTCATTACGTTACTATCAAAATGAACAATTCCGGAAGATCTTTCGAAACTTACAAATATTTCAATTGATCTGTCTCTATATCTGGTATTTTGCTTTTCAACTTCCCTGGTCCAATAGTTTACCCTTGTACCATTGCCGTTTGGCCATGTTTGCTGTCTTGTTGTTGCCAGACCGATGGAAGAGCAAGCAGTTCTTTGCCTTGATGGGAGTCAGTGGGGCGATCTTTGCCTTGGGTTATCCGGTCTTTGATCCCTATACCTTCCCTCATATTACGAGCTTTTCTTTTCTCTTAGGGCATTACTGTCTCTTGGTTAATTCCTTGATTTATCTCTTGAGACGCTATGATTCGAGCCTCTTAAAAAATCGAGAAATTGTTCTTTATACCTTCTTCCTTGATATGTTTCTAGTTGGTGTCAACCAAGTCACTGGAGGAAATTATGGACTTATGGCCCGGCCACCGATTATCAAAGGGGACAGCCTCCTGGTGAATTATGTCGTGGTTTCCAGCATCCTAGCAGCAGCCTTGCTTCTCTTTAATGTATTTTTCAGTCGCAGAAGAGAGCGGGTTAAAGTAAGTAATTCAATATAATTGAAGAAGACTAGAATCGTATGATTTTAGTCTTCCTTTTTGATTTCAAAGAAGAATCATCGTTGAAAAAAGTGCCTATTTTCGCTATAATAGGACAGATAGAGAAATTGAGGAGAAATCCGATGTAGAGATGAATTTGTAAACTTGTCAGAAAATAAGAAGAGAAAGAAATAGGAACATGAACGTACAAGAAGAAATTAAAAAACGCCGTACCTTTGCCATCATCTCCCACCCGGATGCTGGTAAAACGACGATTACAGAGCAGTTGCTCTACTTTGGGGGAGAGATTCGGGAAGCTGGTACTGTAAAAGGAAAGAAAACAGGAAACTTTGCCAAGTCTGACTGGATGGATATCGAAAAACAACGTGGGATTTCGGTAACTTCATCTGTCATGCAGTTTGACTATGATGGAAAACGGGTCAACATCCTTGATACCCCAGGGCACGAGGACTTTTCAGAAGATACTTATCGGACCTTGATGGCAGTGGATGCTGCCGTCATGGTGGTGGACTCTGCCAAGGGTATCGAGGCCCAAACCAAGAAATTGTTTGAGGTTGTCAAACACCGTGGCATTCCAGTCTTTACCTTTATGAACAAGCTGGACCGTGACGGTCGCGAGCCACTGGATCTCTTGCAAGAATTGGAAGAGGTCTTGGGCATCGCAAGTTACCCGATGAACTGGCCGATTGGGATGGGGAAAGCCTTTGAGGGACTCTATGACCTTTATAACCAACGTTTGGAACTCTATAAAGGAGACGAACGCTTTGCGAGTCTAGAAGACGGAGACAAGCTTTTTGCTAACAATCCATTTCTACGAACAAGTGAAAGATGACATCGAACTCTTGCAAGAAGCTGGAAATGAATTCTCAGAAGAAGCCATCCTTGCGGGTGAATTAACACCAGTCTTCTTCGGATCAGCTTTGACGAACTTTGGGGTACAGACTTTCTTGGAAACCTTCCTCAAGTTTGCTCCAGAGCCACATGGGCCACAAGAAGACAGACGGAGAGCTTGTTGATCCATATGACAAGGATTTCTCAGGCTTTGTCTTTAAAATCCAAGCCAATATGGACCCTCGTCACCGTGACCGCATCGCCTTTGTCCGTATTGTATCGGGTGAATTTGAGCGGGGGGATGAGTGTTAACCTCCCTCGTACCGGTAAGGCTGCTAAGCTATCTAATGTCACCCAGTTTATGGCCGAAAGCCGTGAAAATGTCACCAATGCCGTAGCGGGTGATATCATCGGGGTATACGATACCGGTACTTATCAGGTTGGGGATACGCTGACTGTTGGTAAAAATAAGTTTGAATTTGAACCACTGCCAACCTTTACGCCTGAAATCTTCATGAAGGTATCTGCTAAGAATGTCATGAAGCAAAAATCCTTCCACAAGGGGATTGAGCAATTGGTTCAAGAAGGAGCTATTCAGCTTTACACCAATTACCAAACGGGTGAATACATGCTTGGGGCTGTTGGTCAATTGCAGTTTGAGGTCTTTAAACACCGCATGGAAAATGAGTACAATGCCGAAGTAGTTATGAGCCCAATGGGTAAAAAGACTGTTCGCTGGATCAAACCAGAAGACTTAGACGAACGCATGTCTTCAAGCCGGAACATCTTGGCAAAAGACCGCTTTGACCAGCCTGTCTTCCTCTTTGAAAACGACTTTGCCCTCCGTTGGTTTGCAGACAAGTATCCAGATGTTGAACTAGAGGAGAAGATGTAACTCAGCACCAACAATTGGAACTAAAGTCCCTAATTGTTGGACGCTAGCCATTCTTTAGGCTTACTTTGGGAATAGAATATATAAACCGAAAAAACCAGCTCAAGCGAGCTGGCTTTTTATTGTTCTGTAATAAGGAGTCTTCCCAAAAATTCTTGTAAGATAAAGAAGACAATGAGGCTAGCAATGGTCTCCCCTAAGAAGGACGAGCTATTCACAACAAGAGAATAAATGTAGGCACTTTGGCCAGCTGGAGCATAGCTTCCCCAGAAGATGACCCCTGCAATGTAGTGAATGAGGTAGCGTGCAAAACCACCCAAGACGACTCCGGCAGTAATATATGTGAGTGTCTGAACTCGTTTTTTATCTCTGATAGCCTTATCAAGGGCAGGTTTGACAGTTCCACTCAGTCCAATCAAACTGAAGGCTACAAAATACTCTAAGAAACCTTGGATTGGAGTCAACCAACCACCAGCTGCTTCCCCTGTTACGACTTGCAAGAGTCCCCAGATGAATCCCCCCATGGCACCAGCCTTGACGCCCCAGCGGAAACTAAGGAGAAAGATAGGAACCATTTTAAAGGATAGAGAAATCCAAGGACCTAAGGACATGGGTTGAGTAACCAAATCCAAAATATAAGCAATGGTCGCTAAGAGAGCGACCTCAATCATTGGTCGAACCGTAGTTTTCGACATAAAAAAACCTCCTATACCAATCGTTTTGATTGGCTCATTTGTTGCCACACCAAAACGACGTCATAGAAGTTCTCTATTTCATTCTGTTTTGAGACACATCCCTACGCAGGTCCTAACCTGATCAGGTGGTAAGAGTTTAGGCCAGTAACGAACACCTCTGGTATCCAAGCTAGCCAATCTCAGCACTTGCTCCTCTTGTGACTCTTACATTATACTATCTAAAAAAACTTCCTGCAACTTTTTAACTCGCAAAAAATATGGTATAGTTATAAAGATAGAAAATGCACAAGTTGTGGAGGAAATAATCATGGGTATTTTTGCAGGTTTGATGGGCAATGCTTCTCAAAAAGATGTCGATAAGGTTGAAAAAGATTTAGGGGATATCCTAGTTCCAGGTGAGCAGGTAACCTTGGCTTTTAGCTTGATTCGTGACTTGATTGTCTTTACTGAGTACCGTCTCATTTTGGTGGACAAACAAGGGATGACAGGGAAGAAAACATCTTATAAATCTCTTCCATATCGTTCTATTTCGCGTTTTTCAGTAGAAACATCTGGCCATTTTGATTTGGATGCTGAATTAAAAATTTGGGTCTCATCAGCTGTAGAACCATCAGAAACACTCCAATTTAAGAGTGATAGTAGTGTCATCGAAATCCAGCAGGCTTTGGCAGCAGCTGTTTTGCGTTGATAAGTGAATGAGGACAGGACTCGTATAGTGATTTTGGATGATCGGTAGGAGTACTGGTAGATAAGGTAAAGAGGAAACGAAATGTTCGTTGAAAAAAAGTTAGGAGATGGCCGGAGTTGGATTAATATTGATTCTGACTTGATTGCGGAAACCTCCCAGTTGTATCAAAAGTATGATATTGATCAAGAAACCATTGAATATGCACTGGATAAAAATGAACGTGCTCACATGGATTACAACCGTGAAAATGGAACTGTGACTTTTATCTATAATGTATTGGATATGGAAAAGGAAAAGGAATATTACGAAACCATTCCGATGACTTTCATTGTCCAAGGGCCACGTCTTGTTACTATTAGTAACCGAGACAACGCCTATATTATTGCACAAATGGAACGCTATGTTGATGCTCATGAAAGTTTATCCACCTTTAAACTCTTGTTTGCGGGGCTTGAGATGATTAGTAATGCTTATTATCCGATTATTGAGCGTCTAGATAAGCACAAGGATGAGATTACTCGTCTCTTACGAAAAACGACAACTAGTAAGAACCTTTATGCTCTTTCTGACGTGGAAACAGGTATGGTCTATCTAGCATCCGCTTGCCAAGCAAAATCGCATGCTTCTGGAACATATCAAGGCTCACTTAATCTACCGCCAATTTGATGATGTTGAAAAAGAACAATTTGATGATGCCATGATTGAGGCCAGACAGTTGGTATATATGACGGAGTTAAACTCTCAGGTCTTGCAGCAATTGTCTAGCTCCTACAATAATATTCTGAATAACAATCTGAATGATAATTTGACAACCTTGACCATCATAGAAGCCCTCTTGGCGGTCTTAGCAGTTGTCACTGGTTTCTTTGGAATGAACGTTCCATTGCCCTTTACCAATGAACCCAATGCCTGGATTTATATTTCGATCGCTAGCTTCGTCTTGTGGTTGATTTTATCACGAATCTTGCGCTGGATTGCTCATAAACGATAAAAAAAGAGAGGTAGGGAAGAAATTCCTTACCTCTTTCGTATCTTGGCTATTTCAGAAAAACCTTCATTTTTAATTCTGCCTCCCCTAAGAAGAAGAGGCAGTTTTGATACAAGTGATCGACTGTACAAAATCTTCTTGGAAATAGTAGGAGTAGATTTAAAAGTACTGAGTGGATTATAAACAATTTATAATTGGATTGAATCGTTGAATCAGTTAAATGAATGAAGCATTTTAATGATACTGAAATAACCTAAATACTAGAATCATTATACATATTTTTTTATTTTTAAAAAAATCAAGGAAATAATCCCAAAATAAAAAGGGGATTTTTTATGCGTAAAAAAATTTTTTTAGAAAGCCTATTGTAACGCTGTTTTTGTGAGGTGCTTCAAATGAAAGAAGAGACTTTTCAGTCTTTTTTATTATTGCAAATTTAAAAAAAGAAATAAATAAGGGTACTAATAAATCATTCGAAAGGTGGAAAGAGATCTTTTGAAAGGGGTTTACCCTACTAAAAAAACTTTTTCAACCTGTTTCGTTTTACTATCTTTTAACCCTGGTCTATGGTATACTAGATAAGTTGCAAAAAAGCAGTACTTTTCTTTAGTGGAAAAGAAGCAACACGGTCTTTCATGAAAACTGAAAGTACGTCATGACAAGAAAAGTATAAACTAAGCGCTATAGGATGGCTTCGCACCATCTTTAGAAAGAAGAAAAACGTGAAATTTAATGAATTTAATCTTTCTGCTGATTTGTTAGCAGAAATCGAAAAAGCAGGATTTGTAGAAGCAAGTCCTATCCAAGAACAAACTATTCCTTTGGCTCTTGAAGGAAAAGATGTTATCGGTCAAGCTCAGACTGGTACAGGGAAAACTGCAGCCTTTGGCTTGCCAACCCTTGAGAAGATCCATACAGAAGATCAGACCATTCAAGCTTTGGTCATCGCGCCAACTCGTGAATTAGCTGTACAAAGTCAGGAAGAGCTCTTCCGCTTTGGTCGGAGCAAGGGTGTAAAAGTCCGTTCTGTTTATGGTGGTTCAAGTATCGAAAAACAAATCAAGGCTCTTAAATCAGGTGCTCATATCGTAGTTGGAACGCCTGGTCGTCTCCTAGACTTGATCAAACGCAAGGCCTTGAAATTACAAGACATTGAAACCCTCATCCTGGACGAAGCAGATGAGATGCTCAACATGGGCTTCCTTGAGGATATTGAAGCCATCATCTCTCGTGTCCCAGAAAATCGTCAAACCTTACTCTTTTCAGCAACCATGCCTGAAGCTATCAAACGCATTGGGGTTCAATTTATGAAAGACCCTGAGCATGTGAAGATTGTGGCTAAAGAGTTGACAACAGAACTGGTAGATCAGTACTATATCCGAGTTAAGGAACAAGAAAAATTTGACACCATGACTCGTCTCATGGACGTGGAGCAACCAGAGCTTGCGATCGTATTTGGTCGTACCAAACGCCGTGTAGATGAGTTGACTCGTGGTCTGAAGATCCGTGGTTTCCGTGCAGAAGGGATTCATGGAGACCTTGACCAAAACAAACGTCTTCGAGTCCTTCGTGATTTCAAAAATGGCAATCTGGATGTCCTCGTAGCAACAGACGTTGCAGCTCGTGGTTTGGATATCTCAGGTGTGACCCATGTCTACAACTATGATATTCCACAAGATCCAGAAAGCTATGTTCACCGTATCGGCCGTACAGGTCGTGCTGGTAAGTCAGGTCAATCGATTACCTTTGTAGCACCAAATGAGATGGGCTACCTTCAAATCATTGAAAACTTGACTAAGAAACGCATGAAAGGCCTCAAGCCTGCAAGTGCAGAAGAAGCCTTCCAAGCTAAGAAACAGGTTGCACTCAAGAAAATTGAACGTGACTTTGCGGATGAAGCTATTCGTGGAAACTTCGACAAATTTGCAAAGGATGCTCGTAAATTGGCAGCCGAATTCAGCCCAGAAGAATTGGCCATGTACATCCTTAGCTTGACGGTTCAGGATCCAGATAGTCTTCCAGAAGTTGAAATTGCGCGTGAGAAACCATTACCATTCAAACCATCTGGTGGTGGATTTGGCGGAAAAGGCAAGTCTGGTCGCGGTGGACGTCGTGGTGATGACCGTCGAGATCGTGATCGCCGTGGCAATGGTCGTCGTGATGACTACCGAAAGGGTGGTCGTTCCAATGATCGTTTTGACAAAGAGAAGCGTTACCGTAAGGATCATAAAAAACCTCGTAATACTTCAAGCGAGAAGAAAACAGGCTTTGTGATTCGGAACAAAGGAGATAAATAAAAAATACAAGGGTAAACAGACTGTTTACCCTTGTATATTTATAAGGAGACCGAAATTCGTAAACAAAACGTTTGCTATCACTCTGTGGTAGCGCTATCAATTCTGTTAACATATTAAGAATACAACTTTTTATTTGTCCTGTCAACAGATTTGCTAAAAAAATCTACTTTTTTTAAAAAAAGTGAACAAAAAAAGTATAATTTATTCTACAAAAATAATCAACAAAATAAGTGGTTAATATAGAAAAAAATCGTCAAAAATGTTTGTTTCTTATTGAAAATGTTCACTATTATAGTATAATGAAAGCAGAAATAGGAAAGTAGGACGTCATATGAAAGAGAGTAGACATGTAGCAATCTTACAAGAGTTGGATAAAAATGAAGTGGTCTCTGTTAAGGATCTAAGCGATCTCTTGGGTGTAACCGATATGACAATTCGACGTGATTTGATGGACTTAGAGGAACAAGGCCTATTGGTCCGTGTTCATGGAGGGGCCCATCGAAAAATCAAGGATAGTCTGACAGAAGTTTCCCATACAGAAAAGAACATGTTGAACGTGGAAGAGAAAAGGGAGATTGCTCAAAAATGTGCGGCTTTAATTGATGAAGGCGATACAATTTTTATTGGAGCAGGGACCACTACAGATTTTATTGGAGATTATCTTGAAGGGAAACATGTCAGTATTGTCACCAATTCCTTACCTATTTTTGAAAAATTAAAAGACCAACCCAATTATGACATCATTTTAGTGGGAGGTCGATATAGGGTCAAGACACAGACCTTTGTAGGACAGTTTGCAAATAAGCTCTTAAAGGAAATTAAGGTTTCGAAAGCCTTTATCGGGGTAAATGGGAATTGATGGTCATACAGCAATGACTGCAAACGAAGAAGAAGGAAATGGCAATAAAATCATTCTCAACAATGCTATTGAAAAGTATGTAGTAGCAGATAACAGTAAGTTTGATAGCTATTCTTTCTATGCCTTTTACCGTCTAGATGATTTAGATGCGGTGATTACAGATCATTCAATCTCTAAAAAGGTGCGTGAGAAATACAATTCTTATACAAAAAAATTTTTGTAAAAAAATTAGAAAAAGAAACAGCTAAACGGCCAGGATTCAAGCAGATTCTGGCCGTTTTTCATCCTTTAAAAGGATAGGAGCTACAAATAAATCTATAAAAAAATAAACAAAAAAGAACAAAAAATTACATATTGTAATTGACAGCGCATTCATATAGTGATATACTTATCATGTAAATTAAAAAGATATAAAAGTGGAAGGGGTGAAAAGATGGGATTAAATCAACTGTTTAATCGGGAATTAGTCTTTTGCCTAGATGTTGGGAATCAAGAAGAATTGTTTGACCAGGTTGCAACTTTATTGGAAGAACGTCAGATTGTGACAGATTCTTATCGAGCTGCATTAAAAGAAAGAGAGAAATCGTTCCCTACTGGTTTAGATATGGAATTTCTAGGAAAGGATCTTCCGAATGTAGCGATTCCTCATACGGATATCATCCATAACCTGACAGAGAATATTGTAGTTGTTCGATTGAAAAATCCGGTAACCTTCCACAATATGATCGCACCTGATAAAGAAGTAGAAGTTTCTCTTTTATTCTTCATCATTAACAATTCTAGTTCCAGCCAAACAAACATTTTGGCGCATTTGATGGATTTCTTTACGACAAACGGAAATCTTGAAAACATGTCGAAATTGGAAACTGAAGAAGACTTATATCGCTATATCACAGAAGCGATTGCTTAATAGTAACAATTAAATATATTTATAATGGAGGTCATTCAAATGATTAAAATTTTAGCTGCCTGTGGTGCAGGGGTTAACTCAAGCCACCAAATTAAAAGTGCTCTAGAAGAAGAGCTTTCAAACCGTGGATATGATGTACAATGTGATGCGGTAATGGTAAAAGATGTCAATGAAGACTTGATTAAAGGTTATGATATCTTTACACCAATCGCTGCAACAGATCTAGGCTTTGATCCCTGGTATTCCAGTAGTTGAAGCTGGTCCAATCTTGTTCCGTATTCCAGCTATGAGCGCTCCGGTATATGACAATATCGAAGCAGCCATCAAAGAACATGGCTTAAGCTAATTTGTTCATCTTTTCTTTGTAAGCGATTCCTATATTGGGAGTTGCTGACATTCTTAATTTTGTAAAATATAAAAATATAAATCGGGAGGATTTATTATGAATGGCATTATCGATTTTGCCAATAAGTTTTTCAAACCCATTCTAGATATGGGTGCACCGATCATCATGTTGATCGTCCTAACTCTATTGGCACTTTTTGTTTGGAGTGAAATTCTCCAAAAGCGCTTGAAGGTGGTATTAAACTTGCCATCGCCCTTACAGGTATCGGTGCAATCATCGGTATGTTGAATGGCGCTTTCTCAGCGTCTCTTGCAAAATTCGTTGAGAACACTGGTATTCAATTGAATATCACAGACGTTGGTTGGGCACCACTTGCGACCATCACTTGGGGGTCTGCCTGGACACTTTACTTCTTGCTAGTTATGTTGGTTGTCAACATTGTCATGCTTGCAATGAAGAAAAACAGATACACTTGATGTCGATATCTTTGATATCTGGCACTTGTCTATCACAGGTCTTTTGATTAAATGGTATGCGGATAAAAATGGAGTTAGCGCAGGAGTTTCCCTCTTAGTTGCCACTCTTGCAGTTGTTCTTGTAGGGATTATGAAAATCATCAACTCAGACTTGATGAAACCAACATTTGACGATTTGTTGAATGCACCCTAGCTCTTCACCAATGACATCAACTCACATGAACTACATGATGAACCCAATCATCATGGTTTTGGATAAAATCTTTGACAAATTCTTCCCAGGTCTTGACAAATACGACTTTGACGCAGCTAAATTGAACAAGAAAATTGGTTTCTGGGGATCTAAATTCTTCATCGGTTTCCTTCTTGGTATCGTCATCGGTATCATGGGTACTCCACATCCAGTTGCTGATGTAGCTGATGCTAAAACTTGGGAATTGGTTATTAAAGGTTGGTTGAGCCTTGGTTTGACTGCCGGTGTCTGCTTGGAATTGTTCTCATTGATCGGTTCTTGGTTCATCGCAGCGGTAGAACCATTGTCACAAGGTATTACAAACGTTGCTACTAAACGTCTTCAAGGACGTAAATTCAATATCGGTTTGGACTGGCCATTTATCGCTGGTCGTGCAGAAATCTGGGCTTGTGCAAACGTACTTGCACCAATCATGTTGATCGAAGCAGTGCTTCTTTCTAAAGTCGGAAATGGTATCTTGCCACTTGCAGGGATCATCGCTATGGGTGTGACTCCAGCCTTGTTGGTTGTAACACGTGGTAAATTGATCCGTATGATCGTATTTGGAACACTCTTGTTGCCACTCTTCCTTCTTTCAGGTACTCTTATCGCACCATTCGCTACTGAATTGGCGAAAAGTGTAAAAGCCTTTCCAGAAGGAGTTGACAAAGCTCAATTGATCACTCACTCAACTCTTGAAGGACCTGTTGAAAATTGCTTGGTTGGACAATCGGTAATGCAACAACTGGTGATATTAAATTGATTATTGGTGTTGTTGCCTTCTTAGCATTCTACGTTGGAATCTTTGCATGGTACAGAAAACAAATGATCAAACGTAACGAAGAATACGCAGCAAATGCAAAATAATCCGCTCCTAAATATGTAACTTGATAAAACTAGGGTATCAATTTTCCAGATATGGAGGGGTAGCCTAGTTTTTTCTCTAAAATAACATGCTAAGGAGTGTAATATGAGGATAGCTTTAAAAAATAATGATCTGGAAGTTTGTTTCAAGGAGTTAGGTGGTGAGCTGGCCTCTATCAAAGATCAGGATGGTATCGAATATCTTTGGCAGGGTGATGCTCAGTATTGGAGTGGTCAAGCCCCAGTTCTCTTTCCTATCTGTGGTTCGGTTCGAAATGATACGACCTTGTATCGCCCTCAAGGTGTTGGGAAGATCCCTCGCCACGGGCTAGTTCGCAAGAAAAATTTTGAGCTGGTCGAGCAAACAGAAGATCGGGTGACTTTTGGGATAGAAGATACGGAAGAAACCTATCAGCAATATCCCTATCATTTCAGACTAGAAATTTCCTATCAATTGTTAGGTAAGAAGATTCAAGTAACCTATCGGGTTCACCATCTTGGTGAGGAAGGAGTCATGCCCTTTTTCGTTGGTGGCCATCCAGGATTTAATTGTCCGTTACTGGCGGATGAAGGGTTTGAAGATTACTACCTGGAGTTCGAACAAGAAGAGACCTGTAGTATTCCAAAATCCTATCCAGAGACAGGCTTGCTAAACGTCTTTGATCGGACACCTTTCTTACAGCAAGAGAAAAATCCTAAATCTCGATTACGATCTCTTCCAAAAGGATGCCATCACCTTAGATTGCTTACAATCAAGAAGGGTGACCCTTCGCTCTAAAAAGCACGAGAAGGGGGTAAGTCTTCATTTTCCAGATTTTTCAAACTTGATTATCTGGACAACACCAAATAAAGGACCTTTTATCGCTTTAGAGCCTTGGTCTGGTTTATCCACTTCCCTTGAAGAGAGTGATTATTTGGAATATAAAAAAAGCAAGTTCGATCTCTTTGCCAGCAGGTCAAGACAGCTGAACTAAGTTTTGAAATCGAAATTTTATAGATAAATAATGTTGTTGAATATAGAAGTTTCTGTATTTGATTGAAAAAAATGAATTAAAAAGAAGGAGCATAATATGTCAGTTATTATTGGTGCGGATGCAGCAGGTATCCGCTTAAAAGAAGTAGTCAAAGAATATTTGGAAGCAGAAGGTTTCCAAGTAGTGGATGTGACAGAAGAAGGGAAAGACTTTGTCGATGTGACTTTTGCTGTCGCTAAGGAAGTCAAACAAGCAGAAGACAATCTTGGGATTGTCATTGATGCCTATGGTGCTGGTCCATTCATGGTCGCTACTAAAATTAAAGGAATGGTTGCGGCAGAAGTTTCAGATGAGCGTTCTGCCTACATGACTCGTGGCCACAACAATTCTCGCATGATCACCATGGGTGCTCAAATCGTGGGTGACCAATTGGCCAAAAATATCGCCAAAGGTTTTGTAAACGGTAAGTATGACGGCGGTCGCCACCAAATCCGTGTCGATATGCTCAACAAGATGTGCTAAGGGGAGGAGTAAAAGAATGAAAATTGCAATTGGATGTGACCATATTGTCACAAATGAAAAAATGGCTGTTTCTGAATTTTTGAAATCAAAAGGTTATGAAGTCCTTGACTTCGGAACCTATGACCATGCGCGTACCCACTACCCAATTTTTGGGAAAAAAGTCGGTGAAGCAGTCGCTAGTGGTCAAGCTGATCTTGGAGTATGTATCTGTGGTACTGGTGTTGGAATTAACAACGCTGTTAACAAGGTTCCTGGAATCCGTTCAGCCTTGGTTCGCGACATGACAACTGCTCTTTATGCGAAAGAAGAGTTGAATGCCAACGTGATTGGTTTTGGTGGGAAAGTAACCGGTGAGTTGCTCATGTGTGATATCATTGAAGCTTTCATTCATGCAGAATACAAACCAAGTGAAGAAAACAAGAAATTGATTGCCAAGATTCAACATTTGGAAACCCATAATGATCACCAAGAGGATGCAGACTTCTTTACAGAATTCCTTGAAAAATGGGATCGTGGTGAATACCACGACTAAGAGGTGAGCATATGATTTTAACTGTCACCTTGAATCCTTCCATTGATATTTCTTATCCCTTGGAAGAATTAAAGTTGGATACTGTAAACCGAGTATCAGAAGTTTCTAAGACAGCTGGTGGAAAAGGTTTAAATGTCACCCGCGTCCTAGCTGAGAGTGGTGAAACAGTTGGAGCAACAGGTTTTGTTGGGGGGACCAATGGTCAATTCATCAAGACCCATCTTCCACGAGATGTCCAATCCTTCTTCTATGATATCCTTGGAGATACGCGGAACTGTATCGCCATCTTGCATGAAGGAAATCAAACAGAAATCTTAGAAGCGGGTCCAGAAATTATCCGGACGGAAGCTTTAGGATTCCTTCATCATTTCAAACTCCTCATGCCGACAGCGGATGTGATTGCTATTTCAGGGAGTCTTCCTACAGGGCTACCAGTGGACTATTATGCGAGCCTAATTGAGATTGCAAAAGAAGCAGGACGCAAGGTTGTACTTGATTCATCAGGCAAATCTTTAGAAGCGGTCCTTCACTCACCATTCAAACCAACGGTGATTAAACCCAATCGCGAAGAATTATCTCAACTCTTAGGACGAGATGTTTCAGCTGATTTTGAGGACTTAAAAGAAGTTTTGAAAGACCCACTGTTTGAAGGAATCGAATGGATTATCGTCTCCTTAGGTGGAGATGGTGCCTTTGCCAAACATGGAGACAGCTTCTATAAGGTGGATATTCCAAAAATAGAAGTGGTCAATCCAGTGGGATCTGGAGATTCAACCGTGGCTGGGATCTCTGCTGCCCTCAGTAGCGGAAAAGATGACGTGGCTCTCTTGACCCATGCTATGGTCCTAGGGATGCTAAATGCCCAAGAAAAGATGACAGGGCATGTCAATATGGCCCACTACGATGATTTGTATCAGAATATAATTGTAAAAGAGGTATAAGATGGTATTAACAGAACAAAAACGCAACTATTTAGAAAAATTGAGCACCAAAGAGGGTGTAATCTCAGCCTTGGCTTTTGACCAACGTGGTGCCTTGAAACGCCTCATGGCTCAATATCAAGACACAGAACCAACAGTAGCTCAAATGGAAGAATTGAAGGTCTTGGTGGCTGAAGAATTGACGCCATTCGCATCTTCTATGCTCTTGGACCCTGAGTATGGACTTCCAGCAACCAAGGTCTTGGATGCAGAAGCAGGTCTCTTGTTGGCTTATGAAAAAACCGGCTACGACACTTCTAGCACTAAACGTCTGCCAGACTGCCTTAACCTTTGGTCAGCTAAACGCATCAAAGAACAGGGCGCAGATGCAGTGAAATTCTTGCTCTACTATGATGTGGATAGTGCAGAAGAACTCAACCAAGAAAAACAAGCCTATATCGAACGCATCGGTTCAGAATGTGCTACAGAAGAAATTCCATTCTTCCTTGAAATCTTGGCTTATGATGAAACTATTGCGGATGCAGGTTCTGTAGAATATGCGAAAGTAAAACCTCGTAAGGTCATCGAAGCTATGAAAGTCTTCTCAGACCCACGCTTCAACATCGATGTCTTGAAGGTAGAAGTGCCAGTCAATGTCAAATACGTTGAAGGTTTTGGCGATGGAGAAATCGTTCATAGCCGTGAAGAAGCTGCTGCCTTCTTTAAAGAACAAGAAGAAGCAACCAACCTTCCATACATCTACTTGAGTGCCGGTGTTTCTGCAAAACTCTTCCAAAAAACCCTCGTCTTTGCCCATGAAGCAGGCGCGAACTTCAACGGGGTCCTTTGTGGTCGTGCAACTTGGGCTGGATCTGTAGAAGCCTACATCAAGAATGGCGAAGCAGCAGCTCGTGAATGGCTCCGTACAGAAGGTCGTCGCAACATTGAAGAGCTCAACCAAGTCTTAGACCAAGTCGCAACTTCTTGGAAAGAGCGTATTTAATTTCTTAGTTCCTAACGTATCAAATAGTCTTTCTAGAAAAATCTAGAAGGACTATTTTTTTGTTTCTATGCAGGAGTAGTTCCGTCATTCATCAAAAATTGGTTCCCAATGTTCATAAATCTGATTAAGCTTTCATTCACTATTCAAATGGCTTCTAATTTGTAAGGGTTTATGTGATAATTTCACATTACAATCGAAAATAAGAGTGTTTTAGAGTATAATAGTTTTATTAGAATGAAGGAGTTGGCGTATGGAAAGGATCGTATATAGAGAAGCAAGGCTAGATGAGTACAAGCTAATTGGAAAAGTCTGTGCTGATGCTTTTATGAATTATCCATTTTTAACCGTCATTAAAGAAGATTTAAAAAAGCCTGAATATTTTCCAGCTTTTATTGAGCTATTGCATACCTTGTTAGTCAAGCTCTACATCAAAGGGGAAACGTGCTTAGTTGCTGAACGAGATGGAGAAATTATAGCAGTAGGGACTCTTGCAACAAAAAGATTTCTCGATGGTCTCTTACTTACTAAATGGAATTTTCAAGTTATTCCGTTACATTAGCCCTTGGAAATTGATGAAATATCTGGACCTGGTGGAGCGTTCGGAGCAACATTTGAAAAAATCCGGAAACTTCGACTGGTATTTAATGATGATTAGCTGTGAGCCCAACTGTTCAGGGCCAAGGGGTTGGTAGTCATTTTCTCCAAAACGGGATTGAACCTTACGTCAAGGCCAAAGGTTGTAAGCGTCTAGGCTTGATTACTAGTACGCAACAAAATGTCTTCTTCTATGAAAAAAATGAATTCGTCCTATTAGATTCTATGGTGCTAGACTATGGGAAAACCAAAGCGTTGGGAATTGGGCTTTTTTAAAGACCCTTGATGACGAATCTTAGATAATTAAAAAAAGGAGCTCTTGGGAGCTCCTTTTAGCATGCAAACAGATGATTGTTACACCATCTAGGTGTTTTTTTGTTCGGGATCTATCTTGGATTGTTGATGCTTGATATAGGTCAGTTTTTCCTCTCGGCTCTTCCGTTTAAAAGAGTGCCTCGGCTGACATAGCAGCTCTTTTGTCGGGAAAAGACTCCTGGTAGATCAAGGTCACAGGAAGTCTAGGGACGTGTATATTTGGCGCCTTTGCCAGCATTGTGAGTTTTGATACGGCGCTCGATATCGGTGGTGTAGCCAGTATAGAGGGTCCCATCCGCACACTGGACTACATACATATAAGCTTTAGTTTCCATAATAAATCTCATGAATCTCCGGCGTATAGCTTCCATCTTCTTCATGGATGAACAGTGGAGGCAGAATTTTTAGACCATCTCGCGATCCATCTTTAATGGCCTCAATGAGAAGCATGTTGGCATCTTTATGGACCTTGGGATAGACAAATTGAATCCGTTTAGGAGCCAGATTGAAGCGTTTCATGGTTTCAATGATATCTAAGAAGCGATCCGGACGATGCACCATGACGAGTCGGCCATTGGACTTGAGAGTCCGTTGGGCCACTTGACAAATTTGGTCCAAATTGGTGGTGATCTCGTGACGGGCTAGCAAATAATGAGGGCTCTCATTTAAATTGGAATGCTCGTCCACTTTAAAGTAGGGAGGATTACAGAGAATAAGGTCGATTTTACTACCAGGGAAATGGTGGGGCAAATTTTTAAATCATCGGTAATCATGGACATACGGTCGGAGAGGCCATTCAATTGGATGGAACGCTCTGCCATGTCGGCGAGTCTTTCTTGTATCTCCACTCCAACGATGGTTGCTTTGGTGCGCGTGCTAGCAAAGAGTCCGACAGCGCCATTGCCGGCACAAAGATCGACAATCAGACCACGGTTGGGCAACTTAGGAAAACGTGACAAAAGGACACTATCAATAGAATAGCTAAAAACTTCTCTGTTTTGAATGATTTTCACATCGCTTGAAAATAGTTGGTTGACGCGTTCGCCGTCTTTTAATTCGATATCGTTCATGGCTCTATTATAGCATGAAAAGAGGGCGGGGAAAAGCATAGAAAGGGATAAGAAAAAATAAGGACAGAACTTTTGTTCCATCCTTATCCAAGAGTTGTTTAATCAAATTCATATTTTTGATAAATGGTCGCCAAGATGAAGATTCCCGTAAAGAGAGCCATCAAGGCAAGGTAGACTGGGAAGGTCACAGCTGTCAATGTTCCGATTTCAATCAGACCTTTCAAGTAAAAGGCAGAGAGATAGAAACCGCAGACAGAGAAGATAATTAAGAGACCTCGCCAGATATTGAGTGGCAAGCAAGCTCGAATAACGGACAAGAAGCCAATAGATCCTAACAAGTAGTAGGAAAGGGTAGACATGTCCAGGCTAGACCAGCCATGATGAGCTCCCCATAAACGAACAAATAAGACGCTAAAGACAACCATCAAGGCATTTGGTAAGGCCAGATGCAAGGAGCGTTTGAGGAAGTGTTTTTCCACTGGCTTAATGTTTCGTTCAAAGGTTAAGACAAATGGAGGGAATCCTTCGACAAACTGGTCAATCAGCGTAATCTGAATCGGAATAAATGGGAAGATCAACAAGTAGTTGATGTCAAATAAAAGGGCACTTGCGATACAAATAATCGCCAGAATGAAGGAGTAGATCGTCTTAATAAAGAAGATAGGAGCGATTCGTCCAATGTTATTGACGACCCGACGACCTTCAAAGAGAATTTCTGGAACATCATTAAGTCAGAGTTTAACAAGACGAGATTGGCAATTTGACGGGTTGCAGGATCGCCTTCGGCCATCACGATGGAGCAGTCAGCTTCTCGTAAGGCTAGGATATCATTGACCCCGTCCCCTGTCATGGCAGTGGTTCGACCAGCGGCCTTGAGGGTTTGAATCAAGAGTTTCTTCTGATGAGGAGAAACCCGTCCAAAAATGGCTGTACTTTCAGCTAGGTCCACCAACTCATCGTCCTCAATCTTAGAACAGTCAATATAACTTTCGTAGCTTTCAAAACCAGCTTCCTTAGCAATGTAAGAAACAGTGACAGGATTATCACCAGAGATGATTTTGAGATCCACATCTTGGGAGCGAAGATAATCCAAGGTTTCGGCAGCCCCTTCGCGGATTGGATCGAGGATTTCAATGACGGCGATCGCTTCTACATCACTTGGCAAGGTCAAATCATGCATATCGATGGCTTCCACACTGCGAGCTAAGATCAAGACCCGAGATCCATGGGCTTGGGCTTCCAATACCGCTGGAGGATTTTCTTTGAGGAGCATTTCTGGTGCCCCCAAATAAACGGTCCCCAAGTTTTTCAGAGTCATGGCACCCCATTTTCGATCACTTGAAAATGGAATGATTGATTCGGCTGTATAAGCGTGTTCTAACTCGCCAAATGCTTTGCGGATAGCTTGGGCAGTTGGGTTGTTATCCTCAGAATTTGCATATAGGCAGAGAGAATAACTTCGATAGTTTCTTCAGAAAAGTGTTCAGACAGGGAGTGAATGCCTTTGACGGTCATTTTTCCTTGGGTGATGGTTCCTGTCTTATCCAAACAAAGAGTATCAACACGAGCCAAGGTTTCCACAGAGTACATCTCTTGGACCAAGACCTTGCGCATCCCTAACTTGATCACGGCTGTCAAGAGAGAGGTCACTGTCAGAAGGGCAATCCCTTTTGGCAACATGCCTAAGAGAGCAGTGGAAGAGGTAATCACAGAATCTTTCATTGGAAGCAGTTTAATCAAAAAGGCTTCACAGAAGAGAGCAATTCCAAATGGGATAATAATCTTTCCAGTAAAACTAGAGATTTTTGCGAGATTATAGAGAATGCGGGAATTGATGGGTTTGAGAGTTTTTGCCTCTACCATTAATTTATTAGCATAGTTATTGGCCCCCACACGACTGACACGAGCGTAGACCTGACCACTCGCTAAGAAGCTTCCGGATAGAAGTTCATCTCCCTCTTCCTTGAGAACCAAGTCACTTTCTCCTGTGAGCATGGCTTCATTGGCTTCAGCAACTCCCTTTTGAACGATGGCATCACTCGGGAATTTGGTCTCCAGCTGATAGCTTAATCAGGTCGCCAAGGACGATTTTCTCTGGATCAATGGTTTCTTCTTCCCCGGCTCGGATGACAATGACGAGCTCCTTACTCATCAAATTCAATTTATCAATCATCCGTTTAGCGCGGAGCTCTGTGGCAATTCCGGATAAGGCATTAAAGCAGATGACTGCAAAAAAGACCAGGTTGCTCCAGGCTTGTACCGCAACCAAAGCGAGGGCGATCACAAAGTTCAAAGCATTAAACAAGGTGAAGACATTGCGCTTGATGATTTGCCAGGTACTGGTACTGGTATTCGCTTTAAATTCGTTGGTTTGGCCACGCTGTATTTTTTTGCGGACCTCTTCATGGGTTAATCCCTTTAATTCATTCATTTCCATAAAAACATCATATCATTTTTTTAAGAAAAAGACTAGGTGCAGTCGGTTTGTTGACTCATCCAGTTTGAAAAGATTTGCGGGGAAGAGAAGGATAAGGTATAATGGATAAACAAGAGAATTATCAAAGGAGAAAGCATGTTTTATACCTATTTACGTGGCTTAGTGACCTTTATTTTATGGGTTCTGAATGGAAATGCTCATTACCATCATAAGGAACTGATTCCGAGTCAAGAGGAAAATTACATTCTCGTAGCTCCTCATCGAACTTGGTGGGATCCTGTCTACATGGCCTTTGCGACCAAACCCAAGCAATTTATCTTTATGGCTAAGAAGGAACTCTTTACCAATCGGATTTTTGGATGGTGGATTCGCATGTGCGGGGCTTTCCCAATTGACCGTGAAAATCCAGGTGCAGCAGCGATAAAATACCCAGTGAATATGCTCAAAAAAAGCAAGCGTTCCTTGATTATGTTTCCAAGTGGAAGTCGCCATTCTCAGGATGTTAAGGGTGGAGTTGCCGTGATTGCCAAGATGGCCAAGGTACGTATTATGCCTGTTACTTATACGGGTCCAATGACTTTGAAAGGACTAGCGACCTGTGAACGGGTTGACATGAACTTTGGGCACCCTATTGATATCTCTGATATTGCAAAAATGAATGATGAGGGAGTGGAAGAAGTTGCAAGACGAATCCAGGCTGAGTTTGATCGCTTAGATGCGGAATCTCAGGCACTGCGCAATGACCGGAAACCTTTTATCCTCATCCGTTTGTTGAAGTTTTTACTGTTGCCATTTGTCTTGGTTGTCGCTTTACTGACCCTCTTGTTTAGTTATATCGCTAGTTTTGTATGGGATCCGGACAAGCATCGGAAAGACTAAGCAGTACTCTAGATAAAAAGAATGTCAAAAATCATGTGATTTTTGACATTCTTTTTTTATTTCTTCGATTTTTTACGAATAATAAAAATAAAAGGGGTATTTATGGAGACGTGGATTGAGAAGATCAAGGAATATAAACTGTTTTTAGGTTTGGCTGCTGTGGGGCTAGTGATGGGAGGAATATTTCTCTTTTGGCCCAAGCAACCTCCACAAGCACCGGAAACTGTCATTTCCCAGTTAGAAATGGTGGATCAGGAGGCTTTCTCCTAAGGAAGACACCAGCCTCCCTTCTAGCTCTCAACAGAGGAGTGAGGAAAAGACGGACTCCTCTCAAGAGAAAATCATGGTGGATGTGAAGGGTGCTGTTAGACAGGCAGGGGTCTACGAACTTCCAGTGGGGAGCCGGGTCTATGATGCTGTCCAAAAAGCAGGAGGGATGACAGACGAAGCCAACAGCCAATCCGTCAACTTAGCGCAAAAATTGGAGGATGAGTCCATCGTCTATGTTGCTAAGAATGGAGAGGAGGTAGCGCCTGTTGCGTCATCGCATCTGCTGGGACGACAGGTGGCGAAAAGCAGTCAAAAGATGGAAAGGTCAATCTCAATACGGCAACAGAAGCAGAACTACAGACGATTTCTGGGATAGGTCAAAAGCGAGCCCAAGATATCATTGCTTATCGAGAGGAAAAAGGAAAATTTCAGTCTGTTGATGAACTGAAAAATGTTTCTGGGATTGGCCAAAAGACGTTAGAAAAGTTAAAAGAGCATGTTACAGTGGATTAGAAGTCTCAACATTCATCCATTTCATCTCACCCTGCCGGTTTTAGCTCTCTATTATTGGATGTACACGGGACACTGGCTCGCTTCGATCTTCCTTCTGGCCTTCTTCATCTTGTTTAGGAGACGCTACGATGGCAAACGATTTCTGTGCCTCATAGGGTTTCTTTCCCTCTTTGCCCTTTGTTTTGCTTTCCGGATCGAACAGGGAAAACAAGAGTCAAGCGATCATAGGGTCCCAAGGGTCATTCAGCTTTTACCGGATACCATCAAGGTGAATGGAGATGCTTTATCCTTTCGTGCCAAGTCAGGTAGCCGTACTTTTCAGGTTTTCTACCAGCTTCAGTCAGAGGAAGAACAAGCCTATTTTAAACACCTGGATCATGGGGCTAGAATTACGGATCAAAGGGGAATTGGAACCCCCGACAAAACAGCGTAATTTTATGGGCTTTGATTATCAGGCTTATCTGAAAACACAAGGGATCTATCACCTTTTGAAAATCAATCACATCCTTGAAAAGAGACCTGCTGAGCCTAGAGATTTCATAGGGCTACTGTCTAGTTGGAGGCGAAAGGCCCTTGTATGGGTTCACCAGCATTTTCCCCAGCCCATGAGCCACTATATGACGGGCTTGCTTTTTGGTTTTTTAGATGTAGAGTTTGAAGAAATGAGCCAGTTATATTCGAACTTGGGGATTATCCATCTGTTTGCCTTGTCGGGCATGCAGGTTGCCTTTTTCTTAGAAGCCTTTAGACGCTTTTTTCTACGTTTGGGACTGGAGCAGGAAAAGGTTGCCTACCTCCTCTATCCGTTTTCGCTTCTTTATGCTGGGATGACAGGCTTTCGGTTTCGGTCGTTCGAAGCCTCTTACAGAAACTCCTGGCCCAGGCTGGGCTCAAAGGAATGGAGAATATGGGGGTCACTCTCCTCTTGTTAGTCCTTCTTTTACCATCCTCCTTGTTGACTGCTGGAGGTCTCTTATCCTGCGCCTACGCCTTTATATTGACACTAACCTCTTCCGAAGAGGAGAAGGAAGGAATCCGAAAAGTCATCAAGGAGAGTCTAGTGCTAACGTTAGGGGTTCTTCCTTTTCTCATTTTTTTCTTTGGAGAATACCAACCCTGGTCCCTTCCTCTAACCTTTATTTTTTCTCTCTTATTTGACCTTCTGTTGTTGCCAGGACTGAGTGTCGTCTTTCTCCTTTCTTTTCTGTATCCCTTGACCTTCTGGAACCCTTTCTTTGTCTGGATGGAAAAAAGTATGGACTATCTAGCGAGCTTCACTAGTCAATCCTTGGTTTTCGGGCAGCCAAGCATTTATTATTTCATCTTGCTCTTGTGCTTGCTAGCTTGTCTCTATGAGATGCGAAAGGTTAAGAAATGGAGATACCTGTTCCTACTCTTAGTATGCTCTGTATTTGCCCTTGTGAAGCATCCTTTAGAAAATGAGATTACCATCATTGATATTGGTCAAGGTGATAGTATTTTGCTACGTGATTGGCGTGGGAAAACCATCCTAATTGATACAGGAGGAAAAGTGGACTTTGGCCAAAAGGAGGCATGGAAGAAGCGAAGGTCTACTAGCAATGCAGAACGGACCCTGCTTCCCTATCTCAAGAGCAGGGGGATTGACCAGATTGATCATATGATTCTCACGCATACTGACACAGATCACATGGGAGATTTGGAAGTGCTTGCGGCTAAGGTTAGTATTAAGGAAATCAACATTTCCAAGGGAAGCTTAAAAAAAGACTCTTTTGTCCGTCTGCTCAAACGGTTGAACTTACCGGTAAAAACGTTGGAGGCTGGTGATCAACTGTCGATCTTTTGATGGGCGTGCAGAAGTCCTCTATCCGGTAGAAAGTAGGAGATGGGAGTAATAACGATTCCATTGTTCTTTATGGTCGCTTTTATGGGTTGTCCTTCCTTTTTACAGGAGATTTAGAAGAAGAAGGGGAAAAGACCTTGTTAGCCCGTTATCCTCAACTGCGCGTAGATGTCCTCAAAAGCAGGCCACCATGGTTCTAAGGGATCTTCTCACCCTGCCTTCTTAGAGAAAATACAAGCAAAAATTGCCCTGATATCTGCAGGCGAAAAAAATCGTTATCAGCACCCTCATCAGGAAACCTTGGAGCGTTTCAAAGAGTTACAAATGACTGTTTTTCGTACAGACCAGCAAGGAGCGATTCGTTTTAGAGGGTGGAATCAGTGGACGATTGAAACCGTTCGATAGGAGCTGTTTGATTTCTAGCTTGAAAATTGCTATGATAAAGTCAAGGAAATGAGGTTACAAGTATGAAATCATTACAGTTGTTTTGGATGCAATATGCTGATTTTTCAAGAAGATCAGATAGAAAAGAATTTTGGATCAGCCAAGCCTGGCATTTACTATTTACAAGTCCATTTTGGATTTACCAATTGGTCTTACTCTTTTCAAATTCGAAATCAGAGGAAGAGGTGATTCCCTTGACCGGGATGGACGTTTCAGCTTGGTTCAGCATCTTTTTTTCTCCTTTATCTCTATCTTATTTTTGTTCCCCAGCAAGCAGTAGTCGTTCGGCGATTGAGAGATGCAGGTCTTCATTGGTCGTTGATTTTCCTATTTCTAGGCCCTATCTTGCTCTACCTTTTATCTCCTATTTCCATTTTTCTAGTCTTAGCTCTTGCGGGTTTGCTCTGTTTGGCATGTCTCTTGGTCCTTCCAAGTGCTAGACTTGCACAACCGGACCAGATTGCTTCTCAAGTATTTGCTTCGACGAGTCCCGAGGTCTCTTCGCCAAGTATGCCCTCCCATTTGATGGATCCCAACAGTTTTTCAGCTATTCCCCAGATTGTTTCGGCTCCACCAACTCCACTAGAGAAAGCACCGCTTGAAAAGAAAATGGAATCGGAACAGACCCAGCATCAGTTTAGAGAGTGGAATGAGGTACCTTCAGAACATGCAGGCTTTACAAACAATTAAAAAAATCAGTGCCGAGAACCTTCCTCCTATCCTGGTTTTATCAGGGGATGACATCGGTCAGTTTGAGTGGATGAAAGAGCAACTTTTAAAGAAAGTTGGCTACGATTCGTCTGATTTGAACTATTCCTATTTGACATGAAGGAAACAGCATATTCAGAGGTCGAGCTTGACTTGGTTAGCCTTCCATTTTTTGCGGACGAAAAAATAGTGATTTTGGATCATTTTGTCGATGTGACGACCGCAAAAAAAAGATACCTGACGGATGATGAATTGCAGTCCTTTGAAGGATACTTATCAGCACCTTTAGAAACGACTCGCTTGATTGTCATTGCGGAAGGAAAACTGGATAGCAAACGAAGAATTGTCAAGCTCTTAAAAAGGGATGCCCAGTTGCTGGAAGCAACTGAATTAAAGGAACAGGAGTTGCGTGCCCATTTCACGGAAGAGATCAAGTCTCTAGGGCTAGCGATTGATTCACAAGCCTTCGACCAACTTTTGATCAAATCTGGCTTTGATTTTAGTGAGATTCAGAAAAACTTGGAGTTTCTTAAAACCTACAAGGGAGCTTCAAGCATCACTATCACAGATATAGAAGAGGCTATTCCAAAGACACTCCAGGATAATCTGTTTGATCTGATCCAGATGATTTTAAAGAAAGAAATAGATTCCGCCCGCAGTTTGGTCAAGGACCTTCGGCTGCAAGGAGAGGATGAAATCAAGCTTTTGGCCATTTTATTGAGTCAGTTCCGCATCTACACACAGGTCAAGCTGTTGAAGCAAGAGGGACGAACAGAATCCCAAATCGTTTCAGACCTATCAGAGCTGACCGGTCGAAAAGTAAATCCCTATCAAGTCAAATTTGCTTTAAGAGATAGTAGAGGGATATCTTTAAGCTATTTGGAGCAAGCGATTTGTCTTTTGATTGATACCGATTTCCAAATGAAATCGGGAACCTATGAGAAAGATTATCTATTTGATTTGGCTTTGCTAAAGTTGGCCAACCCATCTGTGTAAGCAGAATAGTTGAATAAATTGGATGATTGCGTTATCATTTTTATATACATAAAGAAATAGAGGTATTTTCCATGGCAATTATTTTACCAGATCTTCCGTACGCATACGATGCATTGGAACCATACATTGATGCTGAAACAATGCACTTGCACCATGATAAACACCATCAAACTTACGTAAACAATGCAAATGCAGCTCTTGAAAAACACCCTGAAATTGGTGAAGACCTTGAAGCTTTGTTGGCAGATGTAGAATCTATCCCAGCTGATATCCGCCAAGCGCTTATCAACAACGGTGGTGGACACTTGAACCACGCTCTTTTCTGGGAATTGATGACTCCTGAAAAAGACAGCTCCTTCAGCAGAACTTGCAGCAGCAATCGATGAAGCCTTTTGGTTCATTCGAAGAATTCCAAGCGACTTTTCACTGCAGCAGAACTACTCGTTTTCGGTTCTGGATGGGCATGGTTGGTTGTGAACAAAGAAGGAAGCTTGAAGTCACTTCAACAGCAAAACCAAGACACACCAATCTCAGAAGGGAAGAAACCAATCTTGGGCTTGGACGTTTGGGAACATGCCTACTACGTGAAATACCGCAACGTTCGTCCTGACTACATCAAAGCTTTCTTCTCAGTGATTAACTGGAACAAAGTAGACGAGCTTTACGCAGCAGCTAAATAAGCTTTCATAATAAAAAAAGTTTGAATCAAGAGGTCTCTTAAAGGAGCCCTCTCGATTCAGGCTTTTTATTTTTCGAATTGCTCAACATAGTCTCAAATGAATCCCCCATTTTAGGAGGGATATTTCTTGCGTTTATACCTGAAAATGATACACTAGAAGAGTATGTGAAAGTGAGGAGAAAGGCTTCCTACATAAGAAAGAAGCCGTGTCACTTTTTCTGAAAAAAACTGTACCTCAACAAAAGGGAGAATGAAAAATGACAAGTATTACGATTACAAAAGGAGCAGTGGATACGCCACTTTATCTAAAAATGCTCAACCGCCACGGGTTAATTGCAGGGGCTACTGGTACAGGGAAAACCGTGACCCTAAAAGTCATAACTGAAAAATTAAGTCAGCAAGGGATTCCGGTGTTTCTAGCAGATATCAAGGGAGATCTTTCAGGTCTTGCCTAAAGCAGGACAATGGACGCCAAAGATGGAAGAACGCTATAAACTACTTGGTATTACAGATCCTTTTGAACCTCAAGCTTTTCCAGTTCGCTTATGGGATGTCTTTGGTCAAGCAGGACATCCAGTCCGTGCTACGATTGAAGGAATGGGCTCTCTTTTGCTAGCGCGCTTGTTGGACCTCAACGAAACGCAAACAGGGATTTTGGCCATCGTCTTTAAATTGGCCAAAGAAAAAAATTGGCCTTTGATTGATTTGAAGGATTTGCAGAGTCTTTTGAAGGAAGTCTATGACCATGCCTCAGATTATTCCGCTCAATACGGCAATATCAGTAAACAATCAGTAGGAGCTATTCAACGAAGCTTGTTAGTGCTAGAGCAAGAGGGGGCAGATCAATTCTTCGGAGAGCCAGCCTTGGATCTTCAAGATTTTATGCAATTGGACAGCAGTGGACGAGGCTACATCAACATTCTATCAGCGACTCGTCTTTTCAACTCCCCTAAGCTCTATTCAACCTTCCTGATCTGGATGTTGTCTCGTCTGTTTCGAGACCTTACCAGAAGTTGGAGATCTAGAAAAACCGAAATTTGTCTTCTTCTTTGATGAAGCCCACCTCTTGTTTAATGATGCGAGCAAGCTCTTCCTTGAAAAAGTTGAGCAAGTCGTTCGTCTCATCCGGTCTAAAGGAGTGGGGATCTACTTTATTACACAGAATCCTCAAGATCTCCCTGAGTCTGTATTGGCCCAGCTTGGGAATCGTGTCCAACATGCCTTGCGCGCCTATACGCCAAAAGAAATGAAAGCTATTAAAGTTGCTGCTCAAAGCTTCCGACCAAACCCAGAATTTGATACGGAAACTGTCTTGACGGAGTTGGGAACAGGGGAAGCTCTCGTTTCCTTCCTAAATGAAAAGGGGCAACCAAGTGTGGTGGAACGCTCCTATATTTTGTCTCCACAATCGAGCTTTGATTTGTTAAACGAGAGTGAACAGTTGGCCTTGATTACCAGCTCTCCTTTCCATCAAAAATATGCTGTTCGAGTAGACAATGAATCAGCTTATGAAAAATTGACTGAAAAATCTGCTAGAGAAGAGAAGGAAAAGGAGCGGGAAGAGGAAGATAAAGCAAGAGTTGCAGAAGAGAAGGCCAGTCAAAAACGGAGTCCGGGCCGTCCACGGAAATCTAGTTTAGAAAAGGCCAAAGATTCCTTTATCAGTTCCTTGTTCCGTACCATTGCGCGTGAAGTGGCAAAACTGATCATGGGATCCTTTAAGCGGAAATAAGACAGTCAAAAGGGGATGGACTATTAGGAAAATGAAGAAGGATTGATCTGGAAATCGCTAAAAAATTTCTTCTAGAAGAAATCGTTTTCTGATCCGGAAACACCTTGTTATTTTAAAGAGAATCTTTTATAATTAACTTCATATGAAAAAAATATTTAATGTTCGATCGATCATGATTGTGTTGGGAATTTTACTATGTATAGGAGGAGTTGGAGCGTTAACTTACCTCCATCTTCATCAGGCTCCAGCCTCACCACTTGCTCAAGAGGGAACGACGGCTCAAGCAGTGGACTCCAAGGAAGAGAAGCAACCCCTCCAACCTCCTCGTGTCAAAACTCCTGAGGAAAAACAAGCTGTCATGGATCAAGATCGTGAAACCATGGAGAAATTTGGGTCTTGTCTATGATTATGCCAATAAAGGCTTGGTAGAAGTTGTACAAGACTACATGGCTGAATATGGTATTGATCCTTCCCAAATTACCTTTTACCTACATAAAAATCCTGCGACAGGCCAACAGTTTTCAATGAATGAGTTGCAGCCGATGACAGCTGGAAGTACCTATAAACTGCCCCTCAATATGTTAGTCGTGGATGAAGTCGATGCAGGGAAGTTAAACTTAACGGATGAATTTGATATTACCAATACTTACTACGAGTACCTTGGAGAGCACGATAATTATGTAGCTGCCTTTGGTGGCGCTATGACGATTCCAGATATGCAGCGTTATTCTCTTGTCTATTCAGAAAATACGCCGGCATATGCCTTGGCCGACCGCTTTGGTGGTATGGACAATGTCTACGGGAAGTATGAAAAGTATGGAAAATCCCGAGCAGAAATAAAAACTATTAGTCCTGAAAACAAAACGACTTCTGATTACTATATTCAAGTCTTAGACTATCTTTGGAATCATAAAGAAAAATATGCGACCTTGCTAGAATTGATCGGAGAGTCCTTCCCGAATGAATACTACAAACGGTATTTACCAGATTTAGTCATTCAGCAAAAACCTGGTTATGTAGCGGAAGCCCTCAATGTCGAAGCCATCGTTTACGAACAAACACCCTACCTCATCTCGATTTTTACAGCTGGTCTAGGGGGAACTACTCCAGAAAGTACGGAGATCAGTGGCTACGGTCTTCATTTACTTGGTCAACTCTGCTATGTGATCAATGAATGGCACCGTGTAAATGTCAATTAACGATTTAGAAGCTTTCCCAAAACAGTTTTGGGAAGGTTTTTTCTATGCAAAAATATGTTTCATGGTTAAAATCTTGGTGACATTCTTTGAGGTCAGTGAATAAATATGATATAATAACTAAAGAACCCTAAAGAAAGAATAGAAATGATTACAAAAGAAGATTATCAGTTGATTCGCTCCCATCCAGCTTTCTCTGAGATTCCAGTTGAAAAATTTGATAAATTAGCTGTCGAAATCCATTATAGAGAAATCCCAAAGGGACAGATCCTATTTTTTGCCGGTGATAAGCGCGATCGAATTTTTTTAGTGGTAGAAGGCTATGTCCGTATTGAGGAGTTTGACTCTTCAGATACCTTCTCGTATATGGATTACATCAAAGAAGGAGCCGTCTTCCCATACGGTGGTATGTTTACAGATTCCAATTATCACTATACAGCCACTTCCATGACAACCGTTAAATACTTCAGTATTCCTGTTCAGCTTTATGAGGAAATTGTCCAGTCCAGTATGGAACAAGTTCTCTTTATAACGAGAAAACTTTCAAAAATATTGGAATTTCAGGAGTTGCGACTTCGCAATGTGGTTGCAGCCAGTGCCAGTGATCGTGTGATCCAATCCTTAGCTCTACTCTGTAAGGATTATCAAAAGTCTGGGCCAACTATTCCTTTTCCAATGAGTATGAAGGAGTTGGCTAGATTAGCTGCGACGACGAGAGAAACCGTCAATCAAGTGTTAAAGAAGCTCCTAGAAGAGGAGAGAATCGAGTACAAGCATAAGAAATTAACTTTTCTTGATCTTCCATTCTTTTAGATAGTTTTGAAGAAGCCTAGTAGGGCTTCTTTTGGATTGAAGATAAAGTCTTCTGAAAAACTTTCCTTAGGTGAGTACGGACGTCAGCGAACTTCTACGAAGTTCCATGACTTAGTTTTGAATCTAAGGTTTCAAAACTCCCGAGTGCTTGAAATAATCATGTTTCAAGCACTTTTCTCACGGCGGAAAGTTTTTAAACTTCTTAAATGAAAAAATAATAAAAGTCATTTTTTGAAAATCATCTAGGTGTTTTATGTAAAATAAACTTTGTCTACATTCAAGAAGAAGCCTAGTAGGGATTCTTTTATTTTCTGTCAAAAACGTTAAAAAGTTTCAAAAATCAAATAAAAAAATATTTACTCACAAAAAGAATATATTTAGCAAAATATTCAAAGAAAGCGGTTCATTTTTCATAAAACAAGGGTGATATTTAAAAAAGTGTCAAATTCTTGGCATTCGTAATGGAAGATTGGTTGTGAAAGCGGTACCAATTGGTGATAAAATGAAACATGTAAACGGGATTAGCTAAGCTAAACCGCAAGAAAAAAGGAGGACTATAGATGTCTACACACCCAATTCATGTTTTCTCAGAAATTGGAAAACTGAAAAAAGTTTGTTTGCACCGTCCAGGTAAAGAGTTGGAAAACTTGATGCCTGACTATCTTGAACGTCTTCTTTTTGATGATATTCCATTCTTGGAAGATGCTCAAAAAGAACACGACGCATTTGCTGAAGCACTTCGTAACGAAGGAATCGAAGTACTTTATCTTGAGCAGTTGGCTGCTGAATCATTGACTTCTCCAGAAATTCGTGATCAGTTCATCGAAGAATACCTTGAAGAAGCAAACATTCGTGGACGCCAAACAAAAGTTGCGATCCGTGAATTGCTTCACAGCATTGAAGACAACCAAGAATTGGTTGAAAAAACAATGGCAGGGGTTCAAAAAGCTGAACTTCCAGAAATTCCTGAAGAAGCAAAAGGATTGACAGACCTTGTTGAATCTGACTATCCATTTGCAATCGACCCAATGCCAAACTTGTACTTCACACGTGACCCATTTGCTACAATTGGTAATGCAGTATCATTGAACCACATGTACGCAGATACACGTAACCGTGAAACTTTGTATGGTAAATACATCTTCAAATACCACCCAGTTTACGGTGGAAAAGTTGAACTTGTCTACAACCGTGAAGAAGATACTCGTATCGAAGGTGGAGATGAGTTGGTACTTTCTAAAGATGTATTGGCAGTTGGTATCTCACAACGTACAGATGCTGCATCAATCGAAAAATTGTTGGTAAACATCTTCAAGAAGAACGTTGGCTTCAAGAAAGTATTGGCCTTCGAATTTGCTAACAACCGTAAATTCATGCACTTGGATACAGTATTCACAATGGTGGACTACGATAAATTCACAATCCACCCAGAAATCCAAGGTAACCTTCGCGTCTTCTCTGTAACTTATGAAAACGAACAATTGAAGATCGTTGAAGAAAAAGGTGATTTGGCTGAATTGCTTGCTGAAAACCTTGGTGTAGAAAAAGTTACTTTGATTCCATGTGGAGATGGCAACATCGTTGCTGCTGCGCGTGAACAATGGAACGACGGATCAAATACTCTTACAATCGCACCTGGTGTGGTAGTTGTATACGACCGTAACACTGTTACCAACAAGAAATTAGAAGAATACGGACTTCGTTTGATCAAGATCCGCGGAAGTGAATTGGTTCGCGGTCGTGGTGGACCTCGTTGTATGTCAATGCCATTCGAACGTGAAGAAATCTAATCATCCTTCTACAGGTTAGACGGGCTCAGTGTCTAAACTGAGCCCTCTAAACTGATTGACAGGATCTTATCATGCATAATAAAAGGAGATAATTAATGACAACTTCAGTATTCCAAGGACGTAGCTTTTAGCAGAAAAAGACTTTACACGTGCAGAGTTAGAATACCTTATCGGACTTTCAGCTCACTTGAAAGACCTTAAAAAACGCAACATCCAACACCACTACCTAGCTGGTAAAAACATTGCGCTTTTGTTTGAAAAAACTTCAACTCGTACTCGTGCTGCCTTCACTACTGCAGCCATCGACCTTGGTGCTCACCCAGAATACCTTGGTGCAAACGACATCCAACTTGGTAAAAAAGAATCTACAGAAGATACTGCTAAAGTTCTTGGACGTATGTTTGACGGTATCGAATTCCGTGGTTTCAGCCAACGCATGGTTGAAGAATTGGCTGAATTCTCAGGTGTTCCAGTATGGAACGGTTTGACTGACGAATGGCACCCAACTCAAATGCTTGCAGACTACTTGACTGTTCAAGAAAACTTTGGACGCCTTGAAGGTTTGACACTTGTGTACTGTGGTGATGGACGTAACAACGTTGCAAACAGCCTTCTTGTAACAGGTGCTATCCTTGGTGTGAACGTACACATCTTCTCACCAAAAGAACTCTTCCCAGAACAAGAAATTGTTGAATTGGCAGAAGGATTCGCAAAAGAAAGTGGCGCTCATATCTTGATCACTGAAGATGCTGACGAAGCTGTGAAAGGTGCAGATGTACTTTACACTGACGTTTGGGTATCTATGGGTGAAGAAGACAAATTTGCAGAACGCGTTGCCCTTTTGAAACCTTACCAAGTAAACATGGAATTGGTTAAGAAAGCTGATAACGAAGACTTGATCTTCTTGCACTGCTTGCCAGCTTTCCACGACACAAACACTGTTTATGGTAAAGATGTTGCTGAAAAATTCGGCGTAGAAGAAATGGAAGTTACTGACGAAGTGTTCCGCAGCAAATATGCTCGTCACTTTGACCAAGCTGAAAACCGTATGCACACCATCAAAGCGGTGATGGCAGCTACTCTTGGTAACTTGTACATTCCAAAAGTTTAAGACTTTATAACCGTATACCAACAGCTATAGGGGCTGGACTGCTAGCTTTAGTCCTGCCCCTATTTTTTATAGAAAGGGAAAACCTATGTCAAGAAAAATCGTCGTTGCTTTGGGAGGAAACGCCATCCTTTCATCTGATCCTTCTGCAAAAGCTCAACAAGAAGCACTTGTAGAAACAGCAAAACACTTAGTAAAATTAATCAAAAATGGGGATGACTTGATCATCACTCACGGAAATGGTCCTCAAGTAGGAAACCTCTTTGCTCCAACATTTGGCAGCAGATTCTGAAAAGAACCCAGCTTTCCCATTGGATTCATTGGTTGCAATGACTGAAGGAAGCATTGGTTTCTGGCTTCAAAACGCTCTTCAAAATGCTCTTCTTGAAGAAGGAATTGAAAAGGATGTGGCTTCAGTTGTGACACAAGTCGTTGTGGATAAGAACGACCCAGCCTTTGTCAACCTCAGCAAACCAATCGGTCCATTCTACTCAGAAGAAGAAGCAAAAGCAGAAGCTGAAAAATCAGGAGCAACCTTCAAAGAAGATGCTGGTCGTGGCTGGCGTAAAAGTTGTTGCTTCACCAAAACCAGTGGATATCAAAGAAATCAATACCATCCGTACCTTGTTGAACGACGGACAAGTCGTTGTTGCTGCTGGTGGTGGCGGTATCCCAGTTGTGAAAGAAGCAAATGGTAGCTTGACTGGTGTTGAAGCTGTTATCGATAAAGACTTTGCATCACAACGTTTGGCTGAATTAGTAGAAGCAGACCTCTTCATCGTTTTGACTGGTGTAGACTATGTCTTTTGTGAACTACAACAAACCAGACCAAGAAAAATTGGAACATGTCAATGTCGCTCAATTGGAAGAGTACATCAAACAAGATCAATTTGCACCAGGAAGCATGCTTCCTAAAGTAGAAGCTGCCATTGCCTTTGTAAATGGTCGTCCAGAAGGAAAAGCAGTCATCACTTCACTTGAAAACCTTGGCGCTTTGATTGAGTCTGAAAGTGGAACAATTATCGTTAAAGACTAATTCATGTACATGAGTGAGGGGAGTGAACCCCATATTTACAGGAGTTTGTACAAAGTTCCTCCCCTCTTTTTTTCTAAAAAAGATTAGGAAAAACTAGTTTTTTAATCTTAAATATGATAAAATTAACATATAGGTAAGCGCTTTCTAAAAGTTTAACCTTTTGAAAGACTCACTCAAATTTTGTTGCGTTAGGAGGATAAACAAATGAGTGAAAAAGCGAAAAAAGGGTTTAAGATGCCTTCATCTTATACCGTATTGTTAATCATCATTGCGTTTATGGCAGTGATGACTTGGATTATCCCAGCAGGGGCTTTTGTCGATGGTGTGTATAAATCACAACCTCAAAACCCTCAAGGTATCTGGGATGTATTGATGGCACCGATTCGTGCTATGCTAGGAACTACTCCTGAAGAAGGATCTTTGATTAAAGGAACTAGTGCAGCGATCGACGTAGCCTTCTTCATCTTGATGGTTGGTGGTTTCCTTGGTGTAGTCAATGAAACTGGTATGCTAGACACTGGTATTGCTTCTATCGTGAAGAAATACAAGGGTCGCGAAAAAATGTTGATTTTGGTGCTTATGCCTTTGTTTGCCCTTGGTGGTACAACTTATGGTATGGGTGAAGAAACCATGGCCTTCTATCCTCTTCTTGTGCCAGTTATGATGGCCGTTGGATTTGATAGCTTGACTGGGGTAGCCATTATCTTGCTTGGTTCACAGATTGGATGTTTGGCATCTACCTTGAACCCATTTGCGACAGGTATCGCATCTTCAACTGCAGGTGTTGGTCTTGGTGAAGGGATCATCCTTCGTTTGATCTTCTGGGTTGTCTTGACTGGTCTTAGCACTTGGTTTGTATACAAGTATGCAGATAAGATCCAAAAAGACCCAACTAAATCCCTCACCTATGCAACTCGTGAAGAAGATATGAAATTCTTCAATGTTGGTGAAGATGAAGAAAATGTCAACTCAACACTTACTAAGAAACAAAAACAAGTCTTTGTACTCTTTGTATTGACCTTTCGTTTTGATGGTCTTGAGTTTCATTCCCATGGAGTGATTTAGGTATTACCTTCTTTGAGAATTTTAACACTTGGTTAACAGGTCTTCCAGTAGTTGGTCAGATCATTGGTTCATCAACTGCAGCTCTTGGTACTTGGTACTTCCCTGAAGGAGCAATGCTCTTTGCCTTTATGGGTATTCTCATCGGTATTGTATACGGCTTGAAAGAAGAACAAATCATTTCTTCATTTATGACTGGTGCAGCTGACCTGCTGAGCGTAGCCTTGATCGTAGCGATCGCACGTGGTATCCAAGTTATCATGAACAACGGTATGATTACAGATACGATCCTTAACTGGGGTAAACAAGGACTCAGTGGTCTATCTTCTCAAGTCTTCATCGTCTTGACTTATATCTTCTACTTGCCAATGTCATTCTTGATTCCCATCATCATCTGGTCTTGCCAGTGCGACAATGGGTATCATGGCTCCATTGGGAGAATTCGTCAATGTACGTCCTAGCTTGATTATCACTGCCTACCAATCTGCATCTGGTGTCTTGAACTTGATCGCACCAACTTCTGGTATCGTAATGGGAGCTCTTGCTCTTGGACGTATCAACATTGCAACTTGGTGGAAATTCATGGCAAAACTTGTTGTTGCCGTTATTGTGATCACCATTGCCCTCCTTCTTCTCGGAACTTTCGTTCCATTCCCTATAAGAAGTAAAGAGGTGATTCCATGAAAAATTGAGATTACAAATCAAGTCAAAAGATGACTTTCTAGCTTCATTAAAGACTCTGATTTCTTATCCTTCGGTTTTTAAACGAAGGCGAAAATGGAACACCGTTTGGACAAGCTATCCAAGATGTCCTTGAGAAAACGTTAGAAATTGCTCAAGAAATGGGCTTTCAAACCTATCTAGATCCTGAAGGATACTATGGATATGCAGAGATCGGTCAGGGGGAAGAACTCCTGGCCGTTCTTTGTCACTTGGATGTTGTTCCAGCCGGTGATTTAGAAGATTGGCAAACACCACCTTTTGAGGTGACTCTGAAAGATGGATGGTTGATTGGGCGTGGAGTGCAAGATGATAAGGGACCATCCCTTGCGGCACTTTACGCAGTTAAGAGTCTGCTTGACCAAGGAGTTGTATTTACCAAACGGATCCGCTTTATATTTGGTACGGACGAAGAAACTCTCTGGCGCTGTATGAACCGCTACAATCAGATAGAAGAAAAAGCAGATCTTGGATTTGCTCCAGATTCGTCCTTCCCATTAACCTATGCTGAAAAAGGCTTGCTTCAAGTGAAGCTCCATGGACCAGGATGGGAGGATCGTCCCTTACAAGCTGGTCGTGCCCTCAATGTGGTGCCAGATAAGGCAACTTATAAGGGTGACCGCTTAGAGGAACTCTTACCAGTCATCGAGCAAAGTGGTGTGAACTATTCAGAAGAAGCAGGAGCAGTAACCGTTCTTGGTCTATCTAAACACTCCAAGGATTCGGCTGAGGGTGTCAATGCCATTGTAGGCTTAGCTGAAAGTCTTTCCTTGATCCAGCCTCATCCAGCCCTTCTCTTTATCGCAGATGCCGTTGGGGAAGATGCGACAGGAGCAGCTCTCTTTGGTGAAATCAATGATGAACCAAGTGGTGCTCTTTCCTTCAATATTGCAACTCTCTCCATTGATGAACAGCAATCTGAAATCGGGATTGATATTCGGATCCCTGTCTTAGCGGATAAGGAGGCCTTGGTAAAACGTTTAAGTGAGGTGGCAGCTAGCTATCAACTTCAGTATGAAGAGTTTGATTATGTAGCTCCACTATACGTCCCACTAGACAGTCCATTGGTGAGTACTCTGATGGCGGTCTACCAAGAGGAAACGGGGGATCAGACCCCAGCTATGTCCTCAGGGGGAGCGACCTTTGCGCGAACCATGGAAAATTGTGTGGCTTATGGGGCCCTCTTCCCTGATGCTCTCCAAACAGAGCACCAGGCGAATGAACGAGCTAAACTGGATGATTTATATCGTGCAATGGAAATCTATGCAGAGACCATTCGACGATTAGCAGCCAAGGAAGCCTGATAGAGATTAGAAAAAAGAGGCTGGGACAAAAGTCCTAGCCTCTCAATTATTTTTGGATTGTTGAGCAAGACGCAGTGGTTGAGTGGGCTTTACTACGCTGATTTCATCAGCTTTTACAGCCCTACTCAACTGTGCGGAGGTGGGACGACGAAATCGAATTCTAACGAATTACCGATTTCTGTCCCACTCTCTTTCTTTTATTTGCTAAAGAAGAAGGGAGGGGTGAATTCTTTCAATTTTTCAAAGCAGTCCAAGGCCCCCTGATTGTCTTCACAAATGATGAGGCAGACGTCATCTCCGCAGACGGTTGCGACAATTTGCGACAATTCAAGGGCATCTAAGATGGCTCCGAAGGACTGGGCCAGACCAGGTAGGGTTTTGACGACTACTTGGTTTTGGACGGGACGAAGCATGACAAGGGCATCTTCCATATAAAAACGCAGTCGGTTTTCCCAGCGAGATGGGGCAATGCTATTGATGGCATAGTAAGAGCTATCCCCTTCGTTAATTTTTACCAGATTCAAGGATTTGACATCTCTTGAGAGGGTTGACTGGGTCACGATGATGCCGTTAGCTTCCAGGCTGTCCTGCAATTCTTGTTGGGTTCGAATTTTCTTTTCTGAAATAATGGACCGGATCAGGCGGTGGCGACTTTCAATCTTATTCATAAGGGGCTCTCCTTATTTGATAAACATAGCATCTCCAAAGCTAAAGAAACGGTAGCCTTGGTCGATAGCGTGCTGATAAGCATCCAGAGTGAGTTCTCGACCTGCGAAGGCAGAAACGAGCATGACTAAGGTTGATTTTGGTAAGTGGAAGTTGGTTGAAAAGGCGTCGACAACCTGCCACTGATAGCCTGGTTTGATAAAGATATTGGTCCAACCAGAGTCGGCTTGTAACTCTCCATTAAACTTGTTCCCAATTGTTTCTAAGGTTCGGATAGAAGTGGTCCCAACGGCAACGATGCGGTGTCCACTCGCTTTGACTTGTCGAAGGGTTTGGGCAGCTTCTTCTGAGAGTTGATAAAATTCGGAATGCATTTCATGTTGGTCGAGATCATCGACGGATACAGGACGGAAGGTACCTAGTCCGACATGAAGGGTTAGATAAACCAAGTGAACCCCTTTGTCTTCGATCCTCTGTAAGAGCTCAGGTGTGAAATGGAGGCCAGCAGTAGGAGCTGCGGCAGATCCATTTTCTTTGGCATAGACCGTCTGGTAACGTTCCTGATCTTCTAATTTTTCATGGATGTAAGGTGGTAGGGGCATTTCCCCTAAACTTTCCAAGACTTCAAGGAAAATTCCTTGGTAAGAAAACTCTACGATACATCCTCCGTGTTCCAGCTTTTTGATTAGGGTCGCTTGAAGACGTCCATCGCCAAAGCTGACGACCCCTCCCTCTTTGAGACGTTTGGCAGGTTTAGCAAGAACCTCCCATTGATCGCCCTCGATATTTTTTAAGAGAGAAGCTCCACATGCCCTCCTGTATCCGGTTTGACCCCATGGAGACGAGCTGGAAGGACACGGGTATTGTTCATCACCAAAGCATCCCCTGGTTCTAATTCATTGATAATGGCGTCAAAATGCTGGTCTTCCATCTGACCTGTTTGTCGATTGAGGATCAGTAGTTTTGAGGCATCGCGCTTTCTCTAGTGGGGTTTGCGCAATTAACTCCTCGGGGAGGTGGAAATCAAAAGTCATTCGTGTTCATGTTCTCTCCTTGTATCTAAATTCTTCTATTTCTTACATTTAACCTTCCCCATTATATCATGAAATAAGAGTGAAACAAAGGAAATCACTAGCTGAATTTTAAAGGGATGAAGGTAAAAAATCCTTTTCTAACATCAAGAAAGCGCTTGACAAAAATTGGTCTATACCATATAATGAATATAAGAAATAAGCGGAGGATTTATCATGAAAGTTATTGAAGTAGCTAATCAAATCGAAGGAGGGCAGGTTGCTTTTGACCTGCTAAAAGAAAAGTTAGAGCAGGGTGCCAAAACTCTGGGGCTTGCGACTGGAAGCAGTCCACTTGAGATTTTATAAATTGATTCGGGAGAGTGACCTGGATTTCTCAGACATGGTCAGTGTCAACTTGGATGAGTATGTCGGCTTGACGGGAGAAGATCCTCAATCCTATCGTTACTTTATGCAGGAAAATTTATTCAATGAGAAGCCGTTTAAAGTTAGCTATCTTCCAAAAGGAAATGAAGATACTGCAGAAGAAGAAACAGCTCATTACAATGAAATTTTGGCCCAACATCCAGTAGATCTGCAAATTCTAGGGATCGGTCGCAACGGCCACATTGGTTTTAACGAACCAGGTACACCATTTGACAGCCAAACGCATTTGGTCCATTTGGATCAATCAACGATTGAAGCCAACTCTCGCTTCTTTGAAAAATCGAAGACGTTCCAACTCAAGCCATCTCTATGGGGATTGCAAACATTCTCGCTGCTAAATCCATCATTCTCTTTGCATATGGAGAATCAAAGGCGCAAGCAATCGCAGGAACGGTTAATGGTCCAAAAACAGAGAGTTTACCAGCGAGTGCCCTTCAAGGTCATCCAGATGTCGTGATTATTGCTGACCAAGCAGCCTTGAGCTTACTGTAACCAGTTGAAAAAGAGAGACCTATCTGAAATATCCTGAAAGATAGGTTTTTTTATAGAGTGAAGTATGGTACAATAAGATAAAATTCTATATTTGAGGAAAATATATTTTGAAAAAGAAGTTGCTCGTTTTAGGAATCGTCGTCTTATCTCTACTCCGCCCTCTGTCAATCGTAGCGGATGAGCTAGTGGATATGGCGCAAAAAATGTATCCCAATGATCATGTGCAAGCCTATAATCGACCAAGGTCCTCTCTCGTCATCGATGCGAATACCGGGGATGTTTTGTGGAGAGACAATATTGATGAAGTGCGGGATCCAGCAAGTATGAGTAAGCTCATGACTCTGTATCTGCTCTTCGAAACCATGAAAGAGGGAAAAATTACCAAAGATACGGTTGTCACTGCAACAGCTGCGGATCAATCCATGTCAAAAATCTATGAGATTTCCAACAATAACATCGTTGCAGGTGTGGACTATACGGTCTCTGAATTGATTACCATGACGGCTGTTCCATCCTCCAATGTGGCTACGATTATGTTGGCTAATCTCCTTTCTAACCACGATGCGGATGCCTTATTCAGCGGATGAACGAAAAGTCCAAGGAGTTGGGGATGACCAATACCATTTGGAACAATCCTAGTGGAGCGGCCATTTCAACCTTCCGAGGTTTGTATACCAGTTATAACTATCCAAATGATGCGGCCAACCAGACAACTGCAAGAGATTTGGCGATTCTCGTCTATCATTTCGTGAAAGAATATCCAGAGATCCTTAGTTATACCAATCAGGCTAAGGTGACCGTGAAACAAGGAACGCCTTATGAGGAGACTTTTGATACCTATAACTATTCCTTGCCAGGAGCTAGATATGCTCTTGAAGGAGTAGATGGTCTGAAGACAGGTTCGAGTCCACGTGGTGCTTTTAACTATATCGCAACCGCTAAACGGGGGGAGCAACGAATTATCTCCGTAGTCATGGGAGTTGGTGATTGGTCCGACCAGGATGGTGAATACTATCGACATCCATTTGGCAATGCCTTGATCGAAAAGGCTTTTGCAGATTATCGTTATAAGAAGTTGTTGGACAAGGGTGTTCAGACGATTGATGGAAAGACCTACACATTGGATCAACCTTTCTATGCCACGGTCAAAAAGGGAGAAGAGAATCCAAAACTCGTTGTCAAAGATGGACAGGTTGAGGCGGATTCAGGCTTGATGACCCTATCAGAAAAGATTTCTGATGGACTTCCAGTCAAAGAAGGAGCAGTGAGTCAATCGGATTCCCAAAGTACTGCGGCCCCAGCTAGAGAGAAATCCTTCCATTTTCCTCTTGAAAGCCTGGTCATTCTGATTCCAATTTTCATTCTTGCTATGATTCTGTATTTAGAAAGAGCCCGTCGCAAAGGACGTGCGCGCAAGGCTCAGGATCGCTACAAAAAATAACTGATCAAAACTCAACTGAAATCCAGTTGGGTTTTGTCATTGCCTTTTATTTCTCATGTTGAAAGGAAACTTATGAAAGCATTTCGAAATTCCTATCCTGCTTATTTATTTTTATATAGTTTTTACTTCATGTCGACGGCCCTCTTTACGACTTTAATCTCTGTCTATCTGATAGGGCCAGCAGTATTCAGCCAGTCAGGTCTCTAATTTGGTATCGACTGCCTTTTTCCTATCCATGCTTACCCAGCCCTTATTTGGTTATATCAATGAACGGTTTGGCATTGTTAAAATCACGACCTTGAGCTTAGGAGTCCTCATGGCAGGAGTGGGTGGCTTTATCTGGGCCCCTAACTTCTTTTGGTTGACGATTTTTTATGGCTTGGTATTACTGTGTCTAAATGGGACGGCTCCCATGATGGAGATTTTAGCTACCCAGAGTCCCTATGCTTTTGGAAAAATCCGCGTTTGGGGGACGCTAGGGTATGCGGCTGGAGCCCACCTAGCTGGTTGGCTCTATGCTCATCTTAGCCCCCAGTCTGTATACTATTGTGTATTGGTCACGATCCTTCTTAGTTTCTTCACTTTAGGGGCTATCCGTATCTCCAAGACCAATCGGGTACAGAAAGAAGCTGTCTCGATCCGTCCTTTGCTCCATAATGGACCCTATCTCTTTTTCCTACTACTGATGGGGCTTGTGTCGGGTGTGGGGAATATCGGCCATACCTATATTCCAGCTCTCTTGATGGATAGTGGGCTCCCTGTTCAGATAGCCTCTACGGTTGTGGCTCTATCTGTCGTTGTAGAAGCGCCCCTCATCTTTTTCTCGGACCGTTTTATGGACCATTGGCCCTTGCGTTTACTAATTTTGCTTCCTGTGGGGATTCTCTTGCTCCAGTATTTCATCTATGCTCTTCCGAGTCCGGTCTTCTTAAAAGTGCTGGTCACCCTCTTGGCTAAGCATACGACAGGGATGGTCTTGATCATGGTCTCCTTGCGTTTTATCTCCCAACAGGTGGATAAGAAAGATCTAGTCTTAGCCATGGCTCTTGTGCAAGGAGTCCGCTATCTTGGTACCATTCTCTTGCAACCGCTAGCAGCTTTCTTTGTGGATCACGGAGGATTTTTCAATGATGAGTTACTTCTGGTGGCTGTCCTGGTCCTCGTCCTTCTACTAAGTCTCTTTTTAAAGATGCCAAAAGGAAAATCTCCAGGTCTCTTTGGGAACACGAAGGAGTAAAAAGTTTAGGAAATAGAGTTTGTGAATAGAAGGACTTATGCTATAATGGAGAACGATGATGTTTATGAAAGAAATGAGAGAGAATGAAGTTTAAACGTGCCTTATTTGCGACACTTTCCCTTGCTTGCCTATGTTTCCCAATGCTAGCAAAGGCAGATGATCTTTACCAACAAGAAGATATCATGTCGATCACAGAAAAAAATCTGGGACTTCGGTGGATGAATTTTTCCGTCCCAAGGCTGATATTGTCGTTGATGCTCATACAGGAGCTATTCTTTATGGTGATAATATTGATGCTCCTCGTGACTCGGGTAGTATGGCTAAATTGATGTCTGTTTATGTTCTTCTGAGAGCTATTAAAGAAGGGCAGCTGGATTATGATACCCTGATTACAGCGACGGATACGGATGTGATCATTTCTCAAAATCAGAAGTTGAGCAATAGTCCCATTGTGGCGGGTGCTCAATACAAGGTATCTACCCTCCTAAATATGATTTTTGTTCCTTCATCCAGTGCCGCGACCATCATGATTGCCAATAAGGTGTCGGGAGGAGATCCAGATAAATTCTTGGATTTGATGAACCAGCGGGCCCAGGAAATTGGAATGACCAATACCAAGTGGAACAATCCTAATGGTGCCCCAACTGCAGTCCTAGATGGCTACTATAATCCGACCCGCTATGATCAACATGCCATTAACCAAACAACCGCAAGAGATATGTCTATTTTGGCCTATCACATAGTTAACGAGTTCCCTGAAATCCTCAACTATACTAAAAATGCCAAGATAACTCTCTTCCAAGGTACAGATTATGAAGAAACCCATGAAAATTATAATTATTCCTTGGAAGGTGGAAGGTATTCTCTAAAGGGAGCGGATGGCCTAAAAACCGGCTCTAGTCCGACAGCAGATTATAATTACACCTTGACGGTTAATCGCGGAAATCAGCGATTTGTTCAAGTCATTATGGGAGTTGGGCATTACGATGTGGAAATTGCAGAGAGCCTGCGCCACGTCATTGGAAATGCCCTGATTGAAAGACTCTATCAGGATTATGAGTACAAAGAGGTCCTACCTGCGGGGGATCACACGATTCAGGGGCAAACCTTTCACTTAGACAAACCCTTCTATGCTACAGTGAAAAGAGGGACCAATCCAGAGATCAGTGTTCAAAATGGCCTGCTACAAATCGCCAATGGCTTGCAAACTGTTTCTCCGTCCATTCAGCAAACGCAGGCTGTAAGCGCAGTAGAAGCGTCCCATCAGAAGACCACGAGTAGTCGTCAAAAAGGCTGGGATCCAATGTGGCTCTGTTGCTTCCTTCCCTTTTAATTTTCTTAAGAATTTTCTTTAACATCAGATATAAGAGAAAATAAAAAGATTTCCGTATTTGGAAATCTTAAATTAAAGAAATAATATTCCTAGAAACTTCCATAGGTGAGTACGGACGTCATGGAACTTCGAAGAAGTTCCATGACTAATTAAGATATAAAGGGCGTCTGCGGATAAAGTCAAAATAGGAAGTTTGACGCAGAATCTTTGGATTCTAGGAGAACTTATCTTTTTGACACAATCCGCAGCCCGTGTTCAATTAGTTTTGGATCTAAGGCTCCAAAACTCCCGAGCTTGATGCTAAAATGGTAGTGGAAGGTTAAAAAGGAGAGAGTGAATGAAAAAAATACTATTATCGACGCTTGCTTACTGGGAGTGATGGGGCTAGTAGCCTGCTCGAATCAAGAAGGGACCTCGTCCAGTGAAAGGTCAGTTCAGGGGACAGGCAAGTCTACAACCTCCTCTCAGGGCAAGAAAGTGACTAGCTTGAAAGGATCCTCAGGGTCTCCTTTTGTCTTGTATACAGATGAGGAACTTGAAAATGCTAGAACTGTTGGAGACTTTAAAGCGCTCTATGCTTTGATGATGGACCGAACCGTTGCTCATTCAGAGGAAGCAGGAGCATCACTGACGGGCTCTGCTAAAGAGACCTATGAGACTTATCTGAAAGACTTGAAAGAGAAAATGGAAACGAGCAAGACCCGCTTTAATGAATCCATGGATACGATAGGGTTAGAAGACACCGAAGTTCCGGAAGCTGCTCGTGCAACCATTGTTGAAAAATTTGAAACGGCTCGAAAACAGGCTGAAGCATCTGAAAACGGGACCGCTCCATCATCGGAAACTCCGGCATCAGACGAGAAAACGAGTGAGTCAGATTAATAAGCGAGGGACGTTTTTAAACGTCTCGTCTAGGATGGATGAGCAGTCGCTTTACATGTAAGAACGATTATATCTAAACAAGGAGCTTGGCTCCTTTTTTTCTTTCTCTTCTATAGAAGCGTCTTCGGTTACGAATTATATAAGTGGAGGTGATGACATGTTTATTGCGACAGATGCAAAGCAACAGCGTTGGAATTGTTTGGAGAAGATCCCGATGAAAAAGGAAGGTCCCTTTTTCTGTCTCTTGTGTGGAAAGGAAGTCCGATTAAAGAAAGGGCTCGTGATGCGTCCTCATTTTGCTCACGTTAGCCTAGAGGCTTGCCCCTTTCATCATGAGACGGAGAGTCCAGAGCATTTGGAGTTAAAGCTGGGGCTTTATCAATGGGCCAAGCAAAAACCCAATGCTGAAGTGGAAAGTCCTCTGCAGGCTCTCCAACAGATTGCGGATGTTCTCCTTCCGGATCAAAAAGATTGCCTTAGAAGTGCAATGTAGTTCCTTGTCTATGGAGCGTTTAAAAGAACGGAGCGATACCTATCGCAAGCATGGCTATCAGGTCTATTGGTTGTTGGGGAAGAACTTATGGCTCAAGAAAAGCTTGTCTGCTCTGCAAGAAGGTTTTGTCTATTTTAGTCAAAATAGGGGCTTTCATCTCTGGGAGTTAGACCTAGAGAAGCAGGAAATTCGTCTCCACTATCTCATTCATCAAGACTTACGAGGGCGTCTTCATTATCGGACTCAACATTTTCCTTTTTATGAAGGGAATTTGTTAGAAGTTTTGCGGACGCCTTATGCCCAACAAAGCTTGCAACAAATGACAGTTCCTCTAGACAGACAGTTTAAGGACTATCTTCGTCAACAGCTGTATTACCGCCATCCTAAATGGATGGCCCTTCAGGAACAACTCTATCTGAAAGGAAAGCATCTCCTGGAGTTGGACTTGGAAGCCTTTTATCCCCTTTGTCGGCCACTGAAGTCTTCCCATTTTATCCAGATTAGGGGAGATTGGAGAAGCTATTACCAGAACTTTATGACCTACTATCGTCGAACTGGAATGAAAGCGACGCAGACTCTCTATTCCCCTCGTTTTTATCAGAATGGGAAAGCGTAAATTTCCGTGAATCAAATACCCCCAAATGGTAATATTTCAGCAGGATAAAAGCTGAAATAGACGCGCAAAACTATTTACTTTCGGTAGAAAAGAAGTATAATATACCTAGAAACGAAAGCGAACAAACAAAGAAGAATCTGAAGTATTGGAAGGAGGAATTGAAAAAATATGAAGATTAAACATATTTTGCAGTTACCTTTTGGGACGTCTATCAATTTAGATGAAAATGTCCCTAAATCTGGAGTGGTAGGCAAGTTTTTGACCGTTGATTTTAAACATTACTATAAAGTTGAGGGAGTTCCGACAAACATTTTTTCGGAAGTCTTGATTTCAAAAACAGAAACGTTGACGGAAGGTCAAGAAGTCTATTTTGTATAAAATAAGTGCTTAGATAGTAATCTAGGTGCTTTTTATGTTAGAATAGAAGCATTGGAGGATTTTTGTAATGGTAAAACAACGAAATGAAATTGATGAAAAATACCAATGGGATTTGTCGACCATTTTTGCGACAGACCAAGCTTGGGAAGAAGAAGCAACTGCTTTAGCTGCAGCGATTAAAGATGCTGCCCATTTTGCAGGCTCTTTATTGTCTTCTCCAGCTAACTTATTAGAAACCACAGAAGTTTATTTGGAATTGAGCCGTCGTTTGGAGAAGGTCTATGTCTATGCCCATATGAAGAATGACCAGGATACACGCGTAGCCAAATACCAAGAATTCCAATCAAAAGCCATGTCTCTATACAGCCTTTTAGGGGAGATCTTTGCCTTCTACGAACCAGAATTTATGGAGATCACCGAAGAGCAATATGCCAACTTCTTGAAAGAAGTCCCTGCCTTAGAAGCTTATGCTCATTACTTTGATAAATTGCTCAAAACCAAAGAGCATGTCCTTTCTCAAAAAGAAGAAGAATTGCTAGCAGGAGCAGGGTGAAATCTTTGCTGCGGCAGGGTGAAACCTTTTGAGATTTTGGACAATGCCGATATCGTCTTCCCAATGGTGAAAGATGACCAAGGTCAAGAAGTGCAGTTGACTCATGGAAACTATATTTCTTTGGTAGAGTCGAAGGATCGCCAAGTCCGTAAGGAAGCTTACCAAGCCTTGTATGGTGTCTACGAACAGTACCAACATACTTATGCCAAGACCCTTCAGACCAACGTCAAGGTCCACAATTACAATGCTAAGGTTCGCAAATTCTCTAGCGCACGTGAAGCAGCTCTTTCTGCTAACTTTATCCCAGAGAGTGTCTATGATAGTTTGGTAGAAGCGGTTAACAAGCATTTGCCACTCTTGCAACGTTACGTGAAACTTCGCTCAAAAATCTTGGGAATTGAAGATTTGAAGATGTATGATGTCTACACACCATTGTCTTCTACTGACTACAAGTTCACTTACGAAGAAGCCCTTGCCAAATCTGAGCAGGCTTTGGCGGTGCTTGGTGATGACTACCTATCCCGCGTGAAGCGCGCCTTCACCGAACGTTGGATCGACGTCCAAGTCAACCAAGGGAAACGCTCAGGGGCTTATTCAGGTGGTTCATACGATACCAATGCCTTTATGTTGTTGAACTGGCAGGATACATTGGACAATCTCTTTACCTTGGTGCATGAGACCGGCCACAGTATGCATTCTAGCTATACTCGTGAGACTCAGCCTTATGTCTATGGGGATTATTCTATCTTCCTTGCTGAGATTGCTTCCACAACCAATGAAAATATCTTGACCGAGCAATTGTTGGCAGAAGTAGAAGATGATGAAACCCGTTTTGCTATTCTCAACCACTTCTTGGATGGTTTCCGTGGTACAGTCTTCCGTCAAACCCAGTTTGCTGAGTTTGAGCATGCCATTCATAAAGCAGATCAAGAAGGACAAGTCTTGACCAGCGAATTCTTGAATGAGCTCTATGCGGACTTGAACGAGAAATACTATGGTCTTTCTAAAGAAGACAATCCAGAAATCCAATACGAATGGGCTCGCATTCCTCATTTCTACTATAACTACTATGTTTTCCAATATTCAACTGGTTTTGCAGCAGCCTCTGCCTTAGCTGAGAAAATCGTTCATGGAACACAAGAAGATAAGGACAAATACCTAGAGTATTTGAAGGCCGGAAATTCGGATTACCCACTCAACGTGATCCGCAAGGCGGGTGTTGATATGGAAAAAGAAGACTACCTCAATGCCGCCTTTGAAGTCTTTGAACGTCGTCTCAATGAATTTGAGGCTCTCGTTGAAAAATTAGGATTGGCCTAAGATGGTAGAGTCTTACAGTAAAAATGCCAACCACAATATGCGCCGCCCAGTTGTCAAGGAGGAAATTGTCTCCTTCATGCGGGAGCGCCAAGCGCCGGTAACGGATGCTTTAAAGGAGCTAGAAGAATTTGCTCGTCGGGAAAATATTCCCATCATCCCTCATGAAACGGTCGCTTTCTTTCGTCTCTTTTTGCAGACCATGCAACCCAAGTCGATCTTAGAAATTGGGACGGCGATCGGTTTTTCAGCCCTCTTGATGGCGGAGCAAGTGCCGGATGCAAAGATTATGACCATTGATCGCAACGAGGAAATGATTGGTTTTGCCAAGGAAAACTTTGCACGTTTTGACCAGCGCAAGCAAATCACCCTTTTAGAGGGTGATGCGGTGGACCTGCTGGAGCATATCGAGCAACGCTTTGACTTGATTTTTATGGATTCGGCTAAATCCAAGTACATCGTCTTTCTCCCAGAAGTTCTCAAACGGTTGGAAGTTGGGGGAGTAGTCATTTTGGACGATATCTTCCAAGGAGGAGATGTGGCGCGTGATATTATGGAAGTTCGTCGTGGACAACGCACCATCTATCGAGGTTTGCAGCGTCTCTTTGATGCCACTTTGGACCATCCTGGCTTGACGACCAGTCTGATTCCCCTCGGAGATGGCATTCTTATGATTCGTAAAAATCAGGAAGAGATTTCTTTGCCGACAGAAGAGTAGCTTTTAGACTTATTTAAGTTATCTGCTTGAATTTGTGGTAAAATAGTAGCAGTGAATTTTAGAATGGAGAAATAAACATGAAGAAAAAATTTGTAGCTGGAGCGGTGACCCTTTTATCCGTTGTAACGCTAGCAGCTTGTGCAAAAGGTGGCAGTGACAAAGATATCGTCACAATGAAGGGTGACACGATCACTGTTGGTGATTTCTATGATGAAATCAAAAACAACCAAGGTGCACAACAATATCTTTTCCAAATGACCATTAATAAAGTCTTTGAAAAAGAATACGGCTCAAAGTCTCAGACAAAGATGTTGAGAAAAAAGTTGATGAGCAGAAAAAACAATTGGGTGAATCCTTCAATAGCTACCTCACACAACAAGGGTTAACAGAAGAAACCAACAAACAACAAATCCGTAGTAACCTTTTGTTAGAGTATGCGGTTGACCAAGCTATTTCAAAAGAGTTGACAGACGAAGCTTACAAAAAAGCCTTTGAAAGCTATACACCAGAAATCACTGCAAATGTGATTAAAGTGGATTCAGAAGAAAAAGCGAATGAAGTTCTTGCAAGTGTAAAAGCTGAAGGCGCTGACTTTGCACAAATTGCCAAAGAAAATTCTACAGATGCTAGCACCAAAGAAAAGGGTGGAGAAATCAAATTTGACTCTGGAACCACGACTGTTCCAACTCGTGTCAAGGAAGCAGCATCTAAGCTTGATGTAAATGGTATTTCAGATGTCGTTATTGATCCTGCTAGTCAAAAAAGCGCTGGTGCCTACTATATCGTTAAAGTAACTAAGAAGGAAGAAAAAGGATCTGACTGGAAGAAATACGAAAAACGCTTGAAAGAAATTCTGACGGCAGGACGTAAAAATGATGCCAACTTTATCCGTAGCATCATTGCCAAAGCAATGTCAAATGCCAATATCAAGGTCAAAGATGATGCCTTCAAGGCAACCTTCAACCAATACATGCAAAATATTGGTGCAACAACAGAAGGTAGCTCATCTTCTAAATAAGGATATTAGTTGACGAGCATTGTATTTATCTGTATAATGAGATAGTTGAGAATAAATCATTTAGAATCGGATGTAGAGAAGTGGCGGGGGTGCGAGCCATGGAAGAGAAATGATTTTGCTACTCAATAGAACAATTACATAATCGAATGAAGAATGACAAGTTCATTGAATGAAGGTGGTACCGCGGTTTTTCGCCCTTCGTTAGTGAGCTTGTCTTTTTTTCAGCATTTCTACCAGAGATCCTTTCTAATAAGAGAAAGGTTTTCATAAGGATTTGCAGGAGGAAACTGATGAAAACGTATCTGGTCAAACAAAAGTTTCGACTTGGAGGGGAACGCTTTGACATCAAAAATGATCTGGGAATGGTAGAATACCATGTAGAAGGTTCATTTTTTAAGATTCCTAAGACCTTTACTGTATTTGATGTGGAAGGCCAGAAGATTAGCCATATCACGAAGAAAACCTTTAGCCTCTTACCCCAATTCACTGTAGAGTTGGCGGATGGCTCCAGTTTTTTCATCCGTAAAAAACTGACCTTATTCCGTGATAAGTACGATATTTCTAATTTAGGACTACGCATCGAAGGCAATATCTGGGATTTGGATTTCAAGTTATTGGATGATCGCGACCAGCTGGTTGCAGAGATTAGCAAGCAAGTCTTTACCTTGACGTCGACTTATCAGGTTTCTGTCTATGAAGAGGAATATGCCAATCTGGTGATTTCCTTGTGTCTTGCCATTGACTATGTAGAAATGATGGAAAATGGCTCCTAAGCCAATCAATAGAAAACAATAAATAGAGGAGAAAACATGAAACAATTATCTAGTGCACAAGTCCGCCAAAATGTGGCTTGATTTCTGGGCGACCAAAGGTCACTCAGTAGAACCATCTGTTAGCTTGGTTCCAGTAAACGATCCAACCCTATTGTGGATTAACTCAGGGGTCGCAACCCTTAAGAAATACTTTGATGGAACTATCATCCCTGAAAACCCACGGATTACCAATGCGCAAAAGGCTATCCGTACCAACGATATCGAAAACGTAGGGAAGACTGCTCGTCACCATACTATGTTTGAAATGTTGGGGAACTTCTCAATCGGGGATTACTTCCGTGACGAAGCCATTACCTGGGCTTATGAACTTTTGACAAGTCCTGAGTGGTTTGACTTCCCTAAAGACAAACTCTACATGACCTACTATCCAGCTGATACAGATTCATACAACCGCTGGATCGAAGTGGGCGTGGACCCAAGTCACTTGATCCCAATCGAAGACAACTTCTGGGAAATCGGTGCTGGACCTTCTGGACCAGATACAGAAATCTTCTTTGACCGTGGAGAAGCATTTGACCCAGAAAACATCGGTATTCGCCTTCTTGCAGAAGATATCGAAAACGACCGTTACATCGAAATCTGGAACATTGTCTTGTCACAATTTAATGCAGACCCAGCGGTTCCTCGTAGCGAGTACAAGGAATTGCCACACAAGAACATTGATACGGGCGCTGGTTTAGAGCGTTTGGTGGCGGTTATCCAAGGGGCTAAGACAAACTTTGAAACAGACCTCTTCATGCCGATTATCCGTGAAGTTGAGAAGTTGTCTGGTAAAACCTACGATCCAGATGACGACAACATGAGCTTCAAGGTGATTGCGGACCACATCCGTTCGCTGTCATTTGCGATTGGGGATGGTGCCCTTCCTGGAAATGAAGGTCGTGGCTATGTCCTTCGTCGTCTCCTCCGTCGTGCCTCTATGCATGGTCAAAAATTGGGTATCAATGAGCCTTTCCTTTACAAACTCGTTCCAACTGTTGGAAAAATCATGGAAAGCTACTACCCAGAAGTTCTTGAAAAACGTGACTTTATCGAAAAAATCGTCAAGAGCGAAGAAGAGTCATTTGCTCGTACCCTTCACTCAGGTCAACACTTTGCAGAAACAATCGTAGCAGACTTGAAAGAAAAAGGCCAAACGGTTATCGCTGGTCAAGATGTCTTCAAACTCTATGATACATACGGATTCCCAGTGGAGTTGACAGAAGAAATCGCTGAAGAAGCTGGAATGACAGTTGACCGTGAAGGTTTTGAAGCAGCCATGAAAGGAACAACAAGAACGTGCGCGTGCATCTGCTGTCAAAGGCGGATCTATGGGGATGCAAAACGAAACCCTTCAAAACATCACTGTTGAGAGCGTCTTTAACTACAATGCTAGCCAATTGTCTTCTAAGTTAGTGGCTATCGTAGCAGACAATGCTGAAGTAGAAGCTGTTTCAGAAGGAACTGCATCACTAATCTTTGCAGAAACACCATTCTACGCTGAAATGGGTGGACAGGTTGCGGACCATGGTCAAATCTTGGATGCTGCAGGAAATGTCGTAGCGACTGTAACAGACGTTCAAAAAGCACCAAATGGCCAACCACTTCATACCGTTGAAGTTCATGCTCCACTTGCTTTGAACCAAGAATACACTTTGGCGATCGATAGCAATCGTCGTCACCGTGTCATGAAGAACCACACAGCCACTCACTTGCTCCATGCAGCTCTTCACAATATCCTTGGCCACCATGCAACTCAAGCAGGTTCACTTAATGAAGTGGAATTCCTTCGCTTTGACTTCACTCACTTCCAAGCTGTAACTCCAGAAGAATTGCGTGCTATTGAACAGCAAGTCAATGAAAAAATCTGGGAAGCGATCGCAGTTAAGACTGTTGAGACTGATATTGATACAGCTAAAGATATGGGTGCTATGGCCCTCTTTGGTGAGAAATACGGTAAGGAAGTCCGTGTTGTGACCATCGGTGACTACTCAGTGGAGCTCTGTGGTGGTACCCACGTTGGCAATACTTCTGAGATTGGCCTCTTCAAGATTGTCAAAGAAGAAGGGATTGGATCAGGAACTCGTCGTATCTTGGCAGTGACTGGTAAAGAAGCCTTCGAAGCTTATCGTGAACAAGAAGATGCACTGAAAGCAGTCGCAGCAACCTTGAAAGCACCTCAACTCAAGGAAGTTCCTCATAAGGTTGAAGGCCTTCAAGAGCAGCTCCGTCAATTGCAAAAAGAAAATGCTGAATTGAAGGAAAAAGCTGCAGCAGCAGCGGCAGGTGATGTCTTCAAACATGTTCAAGAAGCAAACGGCCACCGTTACATTGCTAGTCAAGTTTCTGTATCAGATGCAGGTGCCCTTCGTACCTTTGCGGATAACTGGAAACAAAAAGATTACTCTGACGTGCTTGTTCTTGTCGCAGCAATCGGTGACAAGGTCAACCTTCTCGTAGCCAGCAAGACAAAAGACATCCACGCAGGTAACTTGGTTAAAGAATTGGCTCCAATCGTTGATGGACGTGGTGGTGGTAAACCAGACATGGCCATGGCAGGAGGAAGCAACCAAGCGAAAATCCAAGAATTATTGGATGCCGTAGCAACTAAATTGTAAGCAACAAGAGATCTACCTTCGGGTAGGTCTTTTTGTATGGTAAACTGTTAAATCTTTGTAAAAACTTTTTAAGAAGTACTTGTAATTTTTGATAAATACATTACAATAAATATATAGGAAAAAGGAAGTGTCTTAGATATTGCTCCATTGTCGATTTGAAGGTGCAGTCCGAGGCCCTCATAAAAATCCTAAGTTTGACAGCATAATAAATAATCAAAAAGTAGATAATTGAATTAAAAAAATAGACTTGGAATAGGAATCGAAAGGAAAAAAAGGAGTGTTGTATGAAGGGGAACAGTATCTGGAAAAATGTTGGTTTGTATGCCTTGGTGGTCTTCTCTCATTTTATTTTATTTTCGAGGATTCTTGCTAGTTGCTTGAATGTTCTTGTTGAGGGAGGTTCCGAGCTTCTCATTCTCTTGATATTCGCTTTGGTATCTGCTCTCTATATTTTTTTGGTTTGTGGAAATGGTACCAAAAGGGTTGGAAACTTGAGGTTAAAAAGACCAAACTGACGTCCACGATATGGTTACCCATTGGATTATTAGTTGCCTTTATTGCTCTTCAAGCCTTGGTCTCGGGTGAATCGTCTAATAATCAAAGAAGTATTGAGTTTCTTGGAGTTATTTCCTGCCTTCGTTTTTTTCTATATTATTTTTATTGCTCCCATTATTGAAGAATTCATAACTAGAGGCTTAATGGCCAAGTATCTATTTTCAAAGCAGGAAACCCTAGGACAGACCTTGCTCTATATTGCTCTTTCTTCTAGTTTATTTTCTTTTCTCCATCTTCCGTCTAGTCTAGGGCAATTTCTAATTTACTTTATAATGGGTTCAATTTTCGCTTTAGCGTATCTGACTAAGGAAGATATTCGTTATGCCATTGCCCTGCATATAGCAAATAACCTGATCGCTTCTCTCCTTATCTTCTTGCTTCAATAAAGAAGAATGGGGACTAACATACCTACCAAATCAGCCCTTTCCAAATCTGGAAAGGACTGATTTGTTTATTTGAGATAGTTTCTTCTGCAGCAAGGCTAATTTTTAGCATAAACAAAGTATAAATTTCTAATTATCTTTTTATATTTTCTTAAATGCTCGTAAAGCCTTATTCTATGTGCTTTCGAGTATTTTTACTGTAGGAAGATACTTCACGTTTCTTTGCATATTTCCTCATGTCTTAGCTGTCAGAAGTGGTAAATAAGTAGTAAATTCATTTGTACTACTAAGCAACAAGACGCTCCTGTTGCTTCTCTTTATTCAAGCGTTTCATTTCTGCCATTGCAGAATCGAATGTTGCATGTGCGTAATAGTTCAGCGTCATGGCTATATTAGCATGTCCCATAATGTACTGTAATGCCTTTGGATTCATTCCTGCATTTGCATAGTTGGTACAGAATGTATGTCGCAAACTATGTGGAGTGATGTGTGGCAATTTATCCTCGTTATACTTATTGTATTTCTTAACAAGACCTTTCATCATGCCGTTGTAATCACTTGCCACTTTTTGGATAGTTCTTTCTATTAAGAAAGAGGAAATCACTATATCCATCAATCTCAACACGCTTATCATTCTTTCGATTCGCTAACACTCGCTTAAATGCTTGATAGGCTTCTTCAACCATAGGAACTTGACGTTCGCCACTTTTTGGTCTTTTGGTGTTTCAATGTAGTACCCAATTTCAGTATCTCTCAATAGCTGATGGTCTATATTGACAAGACGATTCTCAAAAATCTAAATCTGGAAGTGTCAAACCACCAAACTCTGAAATACGAAGACCTGTTTTTTTAAGAGTATCAGAATTTCATCATAATTTTTTTGCTGTAGGTTTTATCAGCTTTTTGCAAAAGGCTAACAGTTTTTCTTCCTGTTCTTCTGTTAGTACGGTCTTAGGGACAGTATCATCATCAAGAACTGCTTTCAGTTGAAAGTCAAATGGATTCTTCCGAACACAATCATCTTGTATAGCAATATAGAATGAAGCCTTTAAAGAACGTTTGTAGTTATTGATGGTTTGATAAGCATAACCATTTTCACTCATTCTAATAGCCCATTCTTTAGCGTCTGATGGCTTAATACTGTCAATACTTCTTACACCTAACTTGTCTTTCTTCAAAATATCCATAAGATATTTGCGTCCAGTTTCAGTGTTTTTTTCTAACCTTTGGTCTTTGAGCGTTCTGTTTTGCGTAAAGCTGGCAGAGTGTCATTTTTCTTTCCTACAACATCAATACCATCATGAATGTCTTTCTGTAACTCTGCGATTTTTCTCTAAGTGAGATACAATCACGCTTTCCTGCTGGTACTCGGTCTGTAGCCACAAGTTTCCACGAGTAAACAAATTGCGGTTCTCCAAATGAATCTATATATTTGTATAAGTATCTTCCGTCTTTTCGTTGGCTCTCTCCAGTCTTTAAGATTCGACCTTTATTGTCACGTCTTTTTTTCTGACATGGCATTTGCTCCTTTTCCTTTATGGAAAGAGCCTTGATACGACTTAATACTATTTTTATCATATACAAGACCCTTTGGCGACGCTAGATTGCGTCCAATGTATCTATAATTTTTTTCAAATTGTTTTCGTTTAATCTGAATACGATTGCCATTCATAATCAGCCAATTTGCATTTTTTTATTTTTCCTCTGCCAAGCGTCGTAGCTTGTTTTTCGCCAATACGAAAATATTTTTGACGCTTCTTCAATGGTTAGGGTATAACGTTCCCAAATAGGAATGTCAGTCTGCTTCATAAAAATCCTCCTTTCCAAATCACTTATTTGGATTTCATAAAAGTTGTTTTACCAGCAATCGAACAGCTTTTAGCAAAGCTCACGGGAGTTCCACCCCTGCATGGTTCTCATGTAGCCATACTCATTGCCTGCGACGGTTTTATCACGCTCGGACTATTGACTGTATGGGAGTATCATTATCACGATAAGAATGTCGTTGCAGGCAATCCTGCTAAAGATTGCTTCTCGGATCACTAACATGAATCGCTCGCTATCTTTATAAGATAGGTCATGGCGGTTAGTTCCGTTGGCTCTTTTCTTATCGAAACGTATTCGATTACTTTTATTCAGTTTTCAAAGAACAATGGCTCGTTAGCCTATCAAAACACATTGAAAGCTCAATATGCTTTGGTGGAATAACAAACCTCCCTGTTCGGGAAGCGTGGAATGGTTTAGCACGCTTCCACGAAAGGAGAGAGGATATTACTTAATTTCAAATGACAAAATCTTTGTAATCAGTCTGGTTTCCATTCTTCCACGTAAGACTTCATCAACGACCATACTTTGATTGCCATATTCATCTTTCATAAGTCGTAGGGAACGCTTCGTTATGTACCCTCTGTAATGATGTAGAATCTGGTTAATCGCTTCGGTATCGCCATCTGTTGCCTTTACAATGAGAGGAAAGGGAATCATAGGATATTGTGTTTTCATTCTTCAAATTCCTCCATAAACTTTTTTTAATTAAGGCTAGTCCACTGGTTCTATGCCGATAGACAGTAGAACGGTTCAATTTCAACAGGTCTGCAATTTCTGAATCGCTCATGTCCATAAAGTAAAACAGCAGTAGAATTTCACGTTTCTTGTCTGGCAACTCACGTAATGCTTCACTCAACAAATCATTTTTCAACGCCTACTGATAACCCATTGAGTGTAAAAAAATCTGAAAGTCAGTTGAATAGTTATCTGTTGTCGCAAACTGGCTAACAAGATAATCGCCAACATCCGAAAAAGGACACCTCACGCTTTGCAATCCTTGAAAGATAAAGCATATAATTCTTTTCGCTCGTCTTCCATAGCACGTTTACAGATATAGTCAAACTGGTTTTCTATTGTGGTCTGAAAAGAAGATGGTTTCATGTTTCTCACCCCCTTTCTGTCTAGGAAAGGAAGTGAGCCTTGCTCGTTTATCTCCTTTCACTCTTAGTCCCAATGTGAAAGGGGGATTTGTTGCATTACTGATAAATAAACTTTGTAAAAAAAGTTCTGAATAGCCAAAAAAAAGCATATAAACAGATTTATTTCTCTGTTTACATGCTTCTGTTATTCTATCTATATGATTTATAAAACCACATTGGTGGACGTACTTATCTATTGCAGATAGACGACTTTTTTTGACAAGAACCCAATGTAAGGAAATTTATTGTATATGATGTACTTCATGGCGACGTTGACCTCCAACAAACCGCCATTTGGAAGTAATATACAATATTTTAACAGCGTAAATAGCACTACCATATAACGGTTTTTTTTATTGGCGTTTAGTAGTGCTTTTTATTAAATATAAACCTATAAACCATATAACACGTTTTTCTATACCTGTTTTTAATTCAGTAGGAACAATAAAATGTATAGAGGTGGTCTACTATGCGTAAAAAAAGAAGATAAATATGATTTTTAGAGCCTTTTGGTTTAGCCATTAAAGAAGCTCGATTGAAACGAGGTTTAACTCGTGAACAAGTGGGAGCATTGATTGAAATTGACCCACGGTACTTAACTAATATTGAAAATAAAGGGCAACACCCTCAGCATACAAGTTCTTTATGACCTTGTATCGTTACTTCATGTTTCCGTTGATGAATTTTTCTTACCTGCTAATAACTTGGTAAAAAGCACCCGACGATTACAGATAGAGAAATACATGGATAGCTTTACAGACAAAGAACTATCCTTAATGGAATCTTTAGCCAGCGGTATCAACGAAGCAAGAAACATCGGAGACTAATTAAAAAGAATCCATACATAACGGAAAGAGCCGATAAAAATGAGATTGTATTAATCTCATTTTATCGGCTCTGCGTCTTTGCGTCTGGCTCTGTAATCACAGTTACTTTGAACTGCTTTATTTCAATTAAATTTTTCTTGTCTGCATTTTCGGACAATAGAGGGGAATTTTTTTAATTCAGTATCTTCCCTTATCTTTAATCGTGTTTTATTTCCACATACAGGACATGTTGAGGCGGTAAGTTTGCTAGTCAAGGAGTAAAACGACGAAGATTAGCATTTACTTCCGCCCATGCGATAGCTGTCCGTGATTGACAAGTGCTAGCACGCAGACAGAACGGAGATAGCGAACCGCTGAGTGTGTCGCTCTGCTCGTAAAAAGCTTAGAAACCTTTGAACGAAAGGGATAATGAAAGCCTTGATTGCAAGGCTTTTTTTGCTTTTATGGTGGGTAAGTATCAGAGTGAGAAAATTTTTTTGGAATGAGTAGAAGTGATAGCTAGAAATTATCAGTTTCTATTTCCATTTACCCTGTGGGTACGTGTTTGTTTCCATTGACAAGGAGTTTGTGGGAATAGAAATGTACCCACCTTGTTTGAATCAAGTGAAGTGTAGTTGAAGGAAATCTGTTGAAAGCAATACTTCATTTTACCGAATAAGTAATAATTTAGGCAACTTCAAATCGATTAAAAAAAACTATTTTTAAAGGTTAAGAGTAGACAAAAATTGTCCACTCTTTTTTTGCAAACTCAATTTATCAATAAATGAAATGAGGGAATGTAAAATGAAATATTTTTGAGGTTGAGTTAGAAAAATCCTGATGAATTTTTTAAAACTACAAACAGAAGATTTTGTGAAAGCTAATCGCTTGCTACTAAGGAAGATAATCCAGAGCGTTACAGTCTATGAAGAAAACTTCGTCATATCCTTTAAATCTGGCATCGAATTGGAAGTATGAGTCTCATTCCATAACTTTTTATATTGAACATATCATCTTGTTGTGTTATACTATAAATTGATATAAACAAAGATGTAGGAGGAACCGAAACTATGACAGCCTCAATGCGTTTAAGATAAGCTGGCAATAAAAAAAGCAGAATCTATACCCGATGATAGGCTTTTTTTGTTGTGCTTATTTATACGATATTGAGCATTCATTAGTTACGGTGAGGATATTGGTTATTTAACTATACCTTTATTTAACTATGTCTTTAATATGAATGTTTCCAAATTGTATGTATGCAGACCAAAAAGCCACATTGTGGGGTTTGGCCTGCATTTTTATTGCCTAGAATGCTATTCAAAATAGAAATTCAAGCAAAAATAATATGCAGGAGATAATATAAATGGAAAAAAATACAACAATTGGAAACGAAAATTTTTATGCAATATGGGCAGGGCAAGCAGTATCATTAATCACTAGTGCCATCCTGCAAATGGCGATTATTTTTTTACCTTACAGAAAAAAACAGGATCTGCGATGGTCTTGTCTATGGCTTCATTAGTAGGTTTTTTTACCCTATGCGATTTTTGGGACCTGCCATTGGTGTGCTAGTGGATCGTCATGATAGGAAGAAGATAATGATTGGTGCCGATTTAATTATCGCAGCAGCTGGTGCAGTGCTTGCTATTGTTGCATTCTGTATGGAGCTACCTGTCTGGATGATTATGATAGTATTGTTTATCCGTAGCATTGGAACAGCTTTTTCATACCCCAGCACTCAATGCGGTTACACCACTTTTAGTACCAGAAGAACAGCTAACGAAATGCGCAGGCTATAGTCAGTCTTTGCAGTCTATAAGCTATATTGTTAGTCCGGCAGTTGCGAGACTCTTATACTCCGTTTGGGATTTAAATGCTATTATTGCCATCGACGTATTGGGTGCTGTGATTGCATCTATTACGGTAGCAATTGTACGTATACCTAAGCTGGGTAATCAAGTGCAAAGTTTAGAACCAAATTTCATAAGGGAGATGAAAGAAGGAGTTGTGGTTCTGAGACAAAACAAAAGGATTGTTTGCCTTATTACTCTTAGGAACACTATATACTTTTTGTTTATATGCCAATCAATGCACTATTTCCTTTAATAAGCATGGAACACTTTAATGGAACGCCTGTGCATATTTCTATTACGGAAATTTCCTTTGCATTTGGGATGCTAGCAGGAGGCTTATTATTAGGAAGATTAGGGGGCTTCGAAAAGCATGTATTACTAATAACAAGTTCATTTTTTATAATGGGGACCAGTTTAGCCGTTTCGGGAATACTTCCTCCAAATGGATTTGTAATATTCGTAGTTTGCTGTGCAATAATGGGGCTTTCGGTGCCATTTTATAGCGGTGTGCAAACAGCTCTTTTTCAGGAGAAAATTAAGCCTGAATATTTAGGACGTGTATTTTTCTTTGATCGGAAGTATCATGTCACTTGCTATGCCAATTGGGTTAATTCTTTCTGGATTCTTTTGCTGATAAAATCGGTGTAAATCATTGGTTTTTTACTATCAGGTATTTTTAATTATTGGCATTGCTATAGTTTGCCAAATGATAACTGAGGTTAGAAAATTAGATTTAAAATAAACAATATTGGAGGAATATTTATGTATCTTATTTTCATGTAACTCTTCCTGCTAAAATCGCAGGGTTTTCCCTGCATACAAGCAAATGAAAGCATGCGATTATAGACAGGAGGAAATGTTATGGAATTAATATTAAAAAGCAAAAAGACATTCGTGTGGAATTCAAAGGACGCGATGTTTTTAGATATAAATGAATTAGAAGTATATGATTATGACCGTATTGGTTTAGTAGGAGCAAATGGTGCTGGAAAAAGCACTTTACTCAGGGTACTTTTTAGGAGAATTAACTCCCCAGGATGTAAAAATGAATCGTCTGGGTGAACTTGCCTATATTCCCCAGTTGGACGAAGTAACTCTGCAGGAGGAAAAAGATTTTTGCACTTGTAGGCAAGCTAGGTGTTGAGCAATTAAATATACAGACTATGAGCGGTGGTGAAGAAACAAGGCTTAAAAATAGCACAGGCCTTATCGGCACAGGTTCATGGTATTTTAGCGGATGAACCTACGAGCCATTTAGACCGTGAAGGAATTGATTTTCTAATAGGACAGCTAAAAATATTTTTACAGGTGCACTGTTAGTTATTAGCCATGACCGCTATTTTTCTTGATGAAATAGTAGATAAAATATGGGAACTGAAAGATGGCAAAATCACTGAGTATTGGGGAAACTATTCTGATTATCTTCGTCAGAAAGAGGAAGAACGTAAGAGCCAAGTCGCAGAATACGAACAATTTATTGCGGAACGTGCCCGATTGGAAAGGGTCATGGAGGAAAAAGCGAAAACAGGCTCGTAAAATAGAACAGAAGGCAAAAGGTTCTTCAAAGAAAAAAAGTACTGAAGACGGAGGGCGTTTAGCTCATCAAAAATCAATAGGAAGTAAGGAAAAAAAGATGTATAATGTCGCTAAAACCCTAGAGCACAGGATTGCGTACCTTTAGGAAAAGTAGAAGCTCCGGAAGGCATTCGCAGAATTCGTTTCAGGCAAAGTAAAGCATTGGAGCTCCATAATCCATACCCTATAGTCGGTGCAGAAATTAATAAAGTATTTGGGGATAAGGCTCTGTTTGAAAATGCATCTTTTCAAATTCCGTTAGGAGCAAAAGTGGCGTTAACTGGTGGTAATGGAATCGGAAAAACAACTTTAATCCAAATGATCTTAAACCATGAAGAAGGAATTTCTATTTCGCCTAAGGCAAAAATAGGTTACTTTGCACAGAATGGTTACAAGTACAACAGTAATCAGAATGTTATGGAGTTTATGCAGAAGGATTGTGACTACAATATATCAGAAATTCGTTCAGTGCTAGCATCTATGGGGTTCAAAACAGAACGATATTGGAAAAAAAGTTTATCTGTTTTTAAGCGGTGGAGAAATTATAAAATTGTTGCTTGCTAAAATGCTCATGGGTAGATATAACATCCTAATAATGGATGAACCCAGTAACTTCCTTGACATACCAAGTTTAGAGGCTTTGGAAATACTAATGAAGGAGTACACTGGAACTATCGTGTTTATCACCCACGATAAACGATTACTCGAAAATGTAGCAGATGTAGTTTATGAAATTAGAGATAAGAAAATAAATCTGAAACATTAAATTTAAGGTAGTCGCTGGTCAGTATAGTCTGTTCTGGTTGGCGACTCCATTGTTAAAAGAGTATAAAGACTTTAGATTTTATGAATATTAAAAAAATAGGAACAGTCAATTGAACTGCTCCTATTTTTTTCTGCTAAATATATTGTAGTTTTTCTTATATGTATAATGATAGATTAGCGGATTCTCATCTACGGTACTTACTTCAAATATGAAGAAGTGATCGCGGTTATCTCTGGACTTTTTCCTTATTGAGGACAAAGTAATTCTTACGTGAAGTCGCCATTGTTTTTTTAGGATATCATCAGTTAGGAAGGTCAATGGAATATTCATGTTAGAGTAGCGGTAGAAGTCACGTTCAAAATCTTGGTAGCTCTCGCTATAATAGTCCATTTGTAGGTGATTACGCTGAAACTCAAGCTGATTCATAGAGCACCTCCTCGACAAGTTCAATACTAATAATGTCTTTTAATTTCAAATTGATGTGACCTGTTGTAGTTTTTTTATCAAAATGAAATCTTTGGTCAGACTTGGTATTGTTCCAGTGTAGGAAACACGCTTGTTTTTTTCAATCACTTGAATGCGTGTGCGTAGTCGCCCTGGCGTATACTTGACTGAGGAGTAATAATTTCTTCTCTAGTGATAAGTCAGACATGTACGTTACTTTGTTTGTATCATCAGAGAGTGCTGATGCATGTTCAGATAGGGAAAAAGCCCATCCATTTTTTTGCATCTTTGTATCCTGGTACTCTCTTGCTGATTGAAATGGTAAATATGAACGGTCAATCATATCAAATCCTTTTCTATGCAGAGGCAAGGGTATTTTTTTATCAAATTGAATCGTAAAACCTTGAATTCCCCCACCTGTGTAACATTCTTTAAAAGCGATTGATTACCTCAGTATAGATTATCACAGATGAGCTTTGTTGGCTTAATGCTAAATGTAAATTCCAATGGTAATCGGTTTTCAGATTTAGCATGTACTAGTCGTATCGATATTTCAGTTGTTTTGAGTTTTTCTCTGACGAAGTTTTTGAAGTTGCTGTTTCAACGATTCCATGTAAAAAAATCTTTCAAGCATTTCAATATCATTACATCCTTTGCTACGGATTTCTGAAAAATTGTACTGTATTTTTTTCTTGTTTCATTTTAATCCCTCCAATCCACCCGCGGAATGACCACCGATAAGTTTACTGCGTTCAATATTTCTGGAACCTTCAGTTAGGACGGTTCCTTTTTGTATGGCTAAAAAAACCAAACTGTTCTCTGACAACATCAATAGCTGTCTGAAGTCTATTATCTTTTTTTCAATTTGTTCTACATCATCAAAGAGTGATAGTAGAGTATAGCTTTCATCTACGAAGCCACTATAAGATACACCAATTTGTCTCACTGCACCAGAGGTGTATTTTTTCGGAATAATACAAGTACATGACTCACCATTGTTTTGGGGAGATTTGCGGGTTCAATTTTATTCTGAGCATTTATAGATTTTTTCATCTCAGTCCTAGAATAGCCAATATGAATAGAAACGACAGTAGTCAATACTAGGGCTACTGTTCCGTTCCACAGTATCATTTAAAAATCATTTTCACACCCTTTCGTCTATTAGTATAGAAGAAAGCTCTCAGCACACAATATCCACTTGTAGTTTATAATAACTATCTCCTCCTTTACACTTTAATTCAAATCTTTATTAAAAAATATTTCATCTTATTTAACAAGAAACCATATTTATATAACAACATAAAATACACTAAGTTATTTTATTGAACATATATCGTACTTTATCTATCCGACTATTTGGACGACGGGGCTGGCAAACAGGTTCACCGGTAGTAACATGGTACCCTTTTAACTCTGTTAAACAAACACTACGTCCATTTGTAAAGAAAGTTAAATCACTACGATATTCTTGAATACACCGAGCAGGGATTTCTCCACTAAGAATGACCTCATTATTTTTCAATTGAGTGTCTACGATGTTCGCACAATATTTAGGAGCATCGGTGTATGCTCGTGAAAGATATTCCTGTGGCGCATAAATTTTAAAACTAAGATATGGCTCTAACAATTCTGTTCCAGCTTTTTTTAAGACTTGTTCCAATACAATAGGAGCAAGCATCCGAAAATCTGCTGGGGTACTAACAGGGCTATAGTATAAGCCATACTTAAAACAGATTTTACAGTCCGTCACATTCCAACCATATAATCCTTGTTCGCAACCATAGCGTATCCCTCCCATAACTGCATTTTGAAATGATTGATTTAAGTATCCAAGAGAAACCGAGCTCTCATACTGCATTCCACTTCCCAACGGAAGCGGTGATACAGATAAACCAATGGAAGCCCAGAAAGGATTTGGCGGCACTTCGATGTGAATGGTATACTCTGCTTTTTTTAACGGTCTTTCCATATAAATGACTGTAGGCTCTTTTATTTCTATCTCCACATGATACTTTTCTTGCAGCAGAGCACAAGTCACTTCCATTTGTACTTTCCCTAAGAAAGAAAGTATGATTTCATGTGTCGCAGAATCCACATAATATCGCAGAAGCGGGTCACTGTCGGAGATTTCTAAAAGTGCATCAAGTAACATTTCCCTTTGTTGAGGTTTGCTCGGTTCAACAGTCGTTTGCAGCAGAGGGAGGGGATTTTCAATTCTCTCTCTCTGTGGCAATAGCTTTGTATCTCCAAGAACACTATTTAACTTCAAAAACTCATTCTGCAAAATAACAATTTCCCCGGAATAAGCCTTATCGATTTTACATAATTCACCATTTATTGAAGTATACATTTCTGTAATTTTTTTATTTTTTTCCTTTTCCGATATTCTAACCGAATCTCGCAAATGCAGTACGCCACTATAAAGACGTATATATGCAAGACGCTGTCTTTTTTTCCGAATACTCAATTTTGAAAACTTTTCCGCAAAGTTCAGACTGACCTCGATGTGTTGATGAATAAAATTTATTCGTAATCACTTCTATAAGGTTATCAATCCCTATATTGTTTTTTGCACTTCCGTGATAAACAGGGAACAGAGAACAATTCTGAAATCTTATGCTTTCCTCTTGTTCGAGTTCCAATGCTTCTAATGATTTACCGGACATATATTTCTCTAAAAGGTCATCGTTTCCTCTATTACCGTATCCCATTGTTCAGATTCGGTAAAGTTCGTCACACACATATTAGGATACAGTTCTACCTTCTGTTTGATTACAATTTCGGCAGAAAGTTTCTCTTTAATATCCTGATAAACCGTTGATAAATCAATTCCATTTTGGTCAATCTTATTGATAAAAAAGATTGTGGGAATCCCCATTTTCCTAAGTGCATGAAATAATATACGAGTTTGTGCTTGTACGCCATCTTTTGCAGAAATCAGTAGAATTGCCCCATCTAAAACTGATAATGAACGATATACTTCTGCTAAGAAATCCATATGTCCTGGCGTGTCTATGATGTTCACCTTCGTATTTTTCCCACTGAAAAGAGGTTATTCCTGTCTGAATTGTAATTCCTCTCTGACGTTCTAAAAGCGTATTATCCGTCCTCGTTGTACCTTTGTCCACGCTTCCTAATTCTGTAATCGCTCCACTGTTATATAATAAGCTTTTCTGTTAAGGTAGTTTTTTTCCTGCATCAACATGAGCTAAAACTCCAATATTAATAATTTTCATGTGATTTTTCCTCCATTCAAAAACTCAGAAAGAGCATAAAAATCCCAGTGATAAATACTTTTATCACTGGGATTTTTATGCATAACCATAGGTATACAAAGCATACAGATATTCTCTGGATACTTTAGAATCACATGATAAAGGTATTCTTAAACTGGGTACAAAAAAAACTAAGCCCTCCTAAAAAAAGGACATCCAATTATTTGTTCCCACTATCAAATTGACAGTTTATTTAAGAATACCTTGACGCATATTTATTAACTCCTTTTAAATAGATACTTAAATAATAGCACGTAAGAGCATATTTGTAAAGGAATCTCCAATTTTTTTATCAAAGAGAGTACGTGATTACAAAAATAGCTGTAATAATGTACCAATATTTGTTATTCTATAATCTTCCAATTACTCCCGTTCTTTTCAAGTACCAAATCAAATTGAGATACCTGCGTTGCTTTGGTCTGCTGGTCGATATACTCCACTGTCAGCGATACCGTGACTTGATTATCCTTACGATTGTGAATAGGATTTACCAGTTCTTGAAAGATGTACTCTTTTTCCGATTGGTTTTAATATCCCGTCATTCACATAGTAGGAAAGTTCACTGGCTGTCGCTGTAGGATAGAGCTTGAAGAACGTCGTTAAAAAAACTCATTGATTTCATTGGTTGTAATGGAATCAACCGTCCCCTCACTTTCAATGGCTTTTGGTTTATAACTTGATTTCTTAGGTATGTTGGTAATGGTCGGATTCTTAACCAGTACCATATTTCCAGAACCATCTACATAGACACTCACTATATAAGCAGAGTGGACGGTCTTTGTATTTTCTCCCTCTGTAATGAGCTGGTCTACACTGTAGGTTACATTAAACTCATTGTCGCCAGTTGGCTCTACCGTCCATATCTGAAATCCTCTTACAGAAGACGATACAGGAATATCTTTGCGTACTGTATCAACATTGAGAGCTTGAAGTTCATCTGTCAGATAGCCTTTTAGACTTTCCATTCGATTATCAATGGACTTATCGGATTGCTCCCATGAATAGTAGACTTTCGCAAAGTTCTCTACAAAATTTTCTACATGATGAGTATCAACGTATTCCTTTTCTATGATAGTTGTTTCGTGAATAGTATGAGTATCTATAGCTGTAAAGTGCTTGAATATCGCAAAAGCTGAAACTAAGCCCTAAAAAGTACCCACAAGGCAATCACAACCTTTTTTTATGAGGATTGACCTTATAGTAGACACGAGGTTTCTTTTTCCTTTGGTATCTGTTTTTTTCTTTATTCTGATTTTTTCTAAATTTCATCATTAAATCTTCCTTTCTCATTGTTTGATTCGTCCTGCTCCCACTAAATGCTGTTGCCAGTAGGGGCTTGTTAAGTCGGCATAACCGATTGGGTCGCCTGCATGAAACATACGGTTATTGCCAAGGTATATCCCAACATGAGTAATATAAGAGCCAGCGTTATAGGTAGAATGAAAGAAAACCAAATCGCCAGCTTGTGCTTCCGATAGTGGGATATGCTGGGTCACATCATATTGCTGTTGTGCGGTTCGTGGTAAGTTAATTCCAGCTTTTCCATACGTCCATTGTGTCAGTCCGCTACAATCAAAAGAAGTAGTCGGGGAAGCTCCACCGTAAATGTATCGCCAGCCCTCATATTTCAGTGCTTCGTCCATGATGGCTTGTACCGTATCATCATCAAACTCTGTTGTGACAAGATACTGCGTTACCAGTTGCACATAAAACATATTGCCATAGTTGTATCGCCAGCCCCCATTGATGGGTATGGCTATTGGATTGGGATAGGACACTTTTTCGCCATCTGAATATTCCTTAGAGAAACTTTGAGCCAGTTCAAAGGTATATTTGTTTCCACGATTAGCCACATACCCTAAGAAGCCACCGCCATAATTGTAGGACTGGATAACCGATTCCAAATCCACACCGAGCCTATCTCTACTGGCTAATAATTCACTGAAATACTTCACACCTTGCTTGATGGATTCTTCTGTACTCAATGAATTGGGTGGTAGACCAAGGGATTCCGAGGACTGCATAACATCTTCGGCAGTACCGCCCGATTCCACCTGTATAATCGCAAGAAGTATGTTGACATATTCTTCAACGCCATATTCTTTGGCATATTTTTCTACCATAGGCTTATGAGCCAGCACTTCTGCGGAAACATTCACACCTCCATAATGAATATTGGAAATTCCGCTGTCCTGTTCATCTGAAAATAAAATGGCAACAAACAGAAGCAGTGAGAAGACCATCAAGAATAATCCAGAACCACCAATCACTAAAGTTTTCAACTTCATGGTTTCTTACCGACTTTCTTAATGGTGGCGGTTTTGATTGGTGGTCTACTTCTTGTATTTTGTAGTGGTACTCTTTGAACAGTAGACGGACGTTCTTTTGTGATTGGACGTTGTGAAGTTCTATCTGCTGTAGTGGTTGAAGTTGCTGGCTTTTGAACGGTTTTTTCTTGAACGGTATTGCCTTGGCGTTCCACTTTTGGACTTGAAAAAAATCGGACTTAACTGCTGGACGCTCTTGTTTGGCTTGTTGAGATTCCTTATATGAAGTCTGAATATTAGACTGTTTTTGAGGTCTGTTCATCATGATATTGTTCTTGTCTTGTAGTCGGTCTTTCATGAACAGAAGAAGCAGGCTGTTTTTTTCTGTTTGACCTGTTCCATTTCAGAGCGACGCTTCGCAATGGTTTTTTTCGCCTTTGTTCCTGCTGTTCCTTGCGTCCACTGGCTCTGTCCGCTTTGGTTTGAGAAATACTACTGGTTAAATCACGGACATTCTCTTTTTACTTTTGGATTTTTCCTTGATATACTGCATATCTTGCATTGGTCGGCAAATCTTTAACCTGTTCTTTCAAACCACTAGCAGTGTCTACCATTCTGTCTTTGGTATCAGCTACTGTACCGATGGTTTGACCGATACGTTTTTCCAAGTGTTGATTTTTTTCCTTTCCGTCTGGTCGGGAGTGATCTGCTTGTGTCCTTGCAGAACTCCCCGAACCCGACTGTCCTTTTTACCTGTAACAATGGCAGACCCAGCCCCTAGAGTAGTCATGGAACGTCCAAGTTTCCGCTGTAGACGGTGCATGTGAGCGTGCATAAGCATACGAGGTTTTTCTCATCACACGACTTCCCACACTTTGAGAATCGTTACTCTGTAGAGAAAACATACTCATTAAATCGCCCAGCTTGAAGTAGATTCCTGCAAAGGTCACAATCTGTAGAAAAGCAATCAAAAAGAACGGATAACCAGCCGATAAGGTATAGAGCATGGTTGAAATACTAAATGCTGTCGTAATAATCAATGTGATTCCAGCTCGTGTCAAAATGGTATTAAAGAGCTTTGTTATGGCTCGTTTTGACATACCATCAAATGATGGAATCATGCTTAAAATAAAGCTCACAGGCAGAAACATAGCATAGATGATAAAAAGTACCTGCGAGAAAATCATGATTCCTGTTAATAGGAATACAAATATGGAAATCCCAATATTGAAGACAAATAGGAAGAAGACTGTACCTAAACGGTTAATGGTCTTTGTAATGGTTAGATTGGTATTGCTTCTGTCTTCAATTTCTTCCGCAACAATTTTTTCTCTGTCTTCGCCATTGTTGGAATCTGGGCTGGTGGAGAGCAGGCTTTCCACACGGTCAATACCGATACTTTCAATGTCTGAACTGTTGTATTGAAGCAGTAGCCACGGTTGCTGAACCTGTATGGAAAACAGGCTATCTCTGATTAAGTCCACGCTGTCCTTGCCTTGACTATCGGAATGGGGCATGACAATCTTCGTGCCAAGTGATAAACTGGCATTACTGATGTCTGATGAAAAGTCATTGATTTTTTTAATGTAGTCGGGAGCGTAGGCAATAAAGGAAGCCGATAGGATAAACACCAGCACAAAATTCATAATGGCATGAATTGCCTTTGTGGTTTCTCTCTTTATCAGTCCCGTATAGGCAACATAAACCCCAAGAACCAAAATCAAGAGTAAGAGGAATCCAACATAGAAAACCCTCTGTTGAAAAATCCGTTTGCACTCACACCAGCTAAGGTCTGCATATTCTTACCAATGGAATCTGCTGTAGCGGAAATGAAGTCTAAGGAATAGGCTTCCTGTACTAAGTAACCTGTCGCATTGGAAACATACAAACTGATTGTCCAAATAAAATTGGTAATGGCATATAGTCCATACATGACCTGTTTTCCAATCCCGTCCGACCAGTTCCACGGAAGCCAGCCCCAGCTATTATCCACATAAAAATCCAGTTGATAGTTTTCAAGTGGGTATCGGCTGTATTCATTTGCCACATTGACCGTATCATCTACCAAGCCCGCAGCTTGAACCACCGTTCCCAGCATGGCTAAAAGAAAAATGGCAATCACAAGTGTGAAAGCCACTGTCATTGCCACTTTACCTAGACGTTTCAGCGTCCAGTTTGATTTTATTCTGTTTACTATTGATGGTTTCACATTTACACCTCTTTTCGCACAGGTGGTCTGGTATCAAAGGCATGGAGCAGTTCTTCAAATACAGGGTGGAACTGTATCACACCGACACGACCATATAAATCACTGATAAGGCATTGCCCGTTTTCCAAATCACGCAATCGCTTCTGATTGTTTTCGTCCTCTGGGTCTACACCAAAAAAGGCTAAGGTCTTTTTAATCTCGTTAAGGTCAGTGGAACGAAATGCAAATTTTAAGCCGAGGTTATTTTTCAGTTTTTCATCTAAGAGGTCGTCTGTATTTTGGGTCACGAAATATACCCCAGCGTTCATAGCACGACCAGCCCGAACCAGCTTCATAGATAGTGTTTTTCCTTGTGCTACCTGTAAAAAGCTCCATGCTTCGTCTAAATCTACAATCTTGAAAATGCTTCGGTCTGTATGGATAAAGTCTAAAGCAAAGGTACTAATGACAATCAGCATAGCAACGGATAAAAGCTCCATAGTGGTATATTCCTCAAAGGAAGTTTCCTTGTCGGGAAGTACCAAGTCCGCAACCTGTATAATGTTCAGTTGTTTTTCTAAGCTGATAGACTGCTCCACATAACCATTACTGAATAATAAATGTGCAAAAGTCATAGTCTGTAAAACTTTCGATATGGTCGGCTATACTGGTACTTAGTGGCGTATTCTCAACCCGTAATTCCTCAATCACTTTCATCAACCCTCGTACTTCACTATTGGTTACTGCACGAATGGCTTTTCTAAGGATTGGGAAGCGTTCCCCATCACGAGAGGAAATCCCCGTAAGGAATGTCAGAATATCAATAGCCAGTGATTCAGAATCTTTGGGATTTTTCATAATCACATAAGGGTCAAGTAAGCCTTTGTTTTTCTCATCAGAAGTCAGAGTGACGATATTGATTTCATGGGAAATCTCTGGCAAGGTTTCTTTCCATCTGCCACGTTCTGCTTTTGGGTCTACAATCACTGCTTGTGCCCCATAAAGCACCGCATAATAGACGATAAGGTTATTCGCAAAGGATTTACCACCACCCAGCGAACCAACAAAAGCCGACGCTAACGCATTGGTTACTGAACCCTTAACCCCTTGACTGGCAAGAGCAGGTTTCAGATAGACATTGCGTCCAGTATCTAAGCTGTAGCCAACATAAATCCCCTCATTTTCCCCCAGCATTTGAGTAGCACCAAAACCTAAACCAGCGAGGAAATCAGAGGTCACGTATTGAATATAATCATTCATATAACGCTTGCTGGCAGGTAAAAATTCTTCATGTAAGCCGAGCATATCCCCAAATGGTCGTACCAGTTTTACGCTTAAATCGTCATAAAAATCTTTCACTTCATTACAACGACGTTTGAGTTCGTCAAGATCATTTGCTGATACCCTTACCACATAAGACAGCTTGTACATAGATTCCTTGCTTTGGTCTAAATTGGTTTCCAGCTCATTCACACTTTCCAGAGCTTCCGCCACATTGGAGCTGGTTTCATTATCACTTTGCCAAGCGTGGTTATCCAAGTCTTTCAGTTCTTTCTTTTTATTGCGGACAGTAGATAGGGCTTTACGATTCGCTACAATTTCCACATTCATTGACGTATCAATCGGGAATGTAAATTGCTGTTGCTGGTAGTAGA
>BNJU01000232.1_pt1 | contig 89430 bp, 182 predicted proteins | sample 8539281 | NCBI WGS metagenome assembly BNJU01 (sample SAMD00202456, study PRJDB9452) | human saliva metagenome | isolation source: human saliva | place: Japan
TTAGCAACTTCTTCCTTCTTTTTGCCATATTTGTCACAAAAAGCCATAATAAGGCAACGGCGATGCACATAGATGCGATTGACAGAACTGTCTGCCTTGACAGAACAGATAGGATACGCTACACTTAACGCGTTGTTAATTTCTATTAAAAAGAAGGTATTTTAGTGAAATTCCCACGTTGGCTGCTCATTCCGATCGTTCTGATTCTCCTGTGTTTCGCTGCTGCGGTGCTGCTCATGTGCACATCCCCCGGCGTGCCCGTGCTCAACTACCATCAGGTCGAGGACAAGGACGGCAACCCACTCACACTGTGACTGCGACCAGTTTAACCAGCAGATGGCATACCTTGCAGAAGAGGGCTACCATACGATCACGCTGGACGAGATGATGGACGCGGCGGAAAGCGGTGCACCGCTCCCTGCAAAGCCTGTCGTCATTACCCTCGATGACGGGTACGTTGACAACTACGAGTATGCCTATCCAATCCTGAAAAAATATGGATTCAAGGCAACGATTTTCCTCATCAACGATTTCACGGGCGTCTATCCAAACTATCTGACGTGGAACAGATCCACGAGATGCAGGACTCGGGCTGATCAACTTCGAGAGCCACACGATGACGCACGCGAATCTCTCGGAGCTAACCTCGCGCGACGAGCTGCGCCATGAGATCGCCGACTCCCGCATCGCGCTCTCAGAGAAGCTGGGCAGAGAGATCAGCTACATTGCCTACCCGGGCGGACGCGTCACGGACGCGGTGGAAGAGGTCACACGAGATGCGGGCTATCGCGGCGGATTCACCGTTCACTACGGACTATCCACCCCCACAGAGGGCGTCTACCAGATGGATCGCATCCCCATCTTCGGATGCAACACGCATACAATGACACGCTTTAAGCTGCGGTTGGCATTCGCTCCGCTCATCGCACCATTTGAGGATCTGCGCCTGACCCTGCGTGCATGGGGACTGGCACTGATTGGAAACTATCTCCCGATCCCCTAAGAACGCGGTAAACGCGATGGTACTTTAAACACTAAGAACAGCCCCCGAGATTGCAGCTCGGAGGCTATTTTTGTTTCCATTGTGCAGGCAGGGACTAGCACCTGAGGCTCGTCGCCGTCAGTCTCACTCATCGAGCCATTTGCTGATATATCGTTGGCGATTTCATTTGTCAGCACTTCTGCCGTATTCTCTGTCAGCTCATTCGAGGCTTCGCTAAAAACGTACTCCAGTAAGGAAGCCTCGATCTCCTCTCTGCTGTAAGGCGGCTTCTTTGTAGATAAATCCACCATCGTCAAGCATCTCCTTCATTGTTGATCCGTAACAATCAAACAGCCATCGTTTCCTTATCTTTGAATTCGGCACATTCGAGAATCTCCCTGCAATCCGTGCCTTGCGAGCTTCAGCGGTCTCTTCTGCCTCGATTATCGCCAACCGCCCCTTGGTTGTCAAGGAGATTCTACTCAGCAGAATATTTTTGTGAAAAATCTGTAAAAGATTGAGACAGGATTCAAAAAATATGCTATAATTCCCATATTGGTTATTGTGTTTAAGGAGGGCTTTTCATGGATTTTGAAGCACTGGTGAAAGCGAAGTTTGACGAGGCTTATGCGGCGACGGAGCATCCGAAGAAATTCTTCCTCACGGAGAACGGTCGTGGTGTTGTCGACGGCGGTGATATGTATAACGCTCTGCTCCACGATGTGCTCGATGTCGTTCAGCGTGCTGTTGTGGGTATCCTGAAGGACAGCCATCACAATCACTAAGAACCGAAAGAATGTGGCCGCCGCACAGTTTAGTGCGGCAGTTTTTCTGTTGTCATTCCCGCAAATTATAAATTCTCTCCCCCTTTTCATCTGCTTCCAATTATGGTACAATACCCGAAAATAGGCGATTTTTTTCCTATTCATACAGAGGATGAATGGAAAAGGACACATTTTCGTTATAGTTATCAAACCATTATAAATACACGTTATTCTTTTTCGTGTTTCAGGGGAGGATGTACTATGTTTTTTCATCACGCAAGGATGCAGAGGCGCAAATTTCCACCTCTTCACCCTGGCATGGCGACGCCAAGGCGCTGGAAAAGTACCTGCACGATCTGATCGACGGCGGACTGACCACCCCCGCCCCGACCATCCGCAGTCCGGAGCTGCAGAACATCACGCGGCTCATCGCGCAGTTCGCCCAAAAACAGCGGGAGACGCTGACGGAGCTCTCCTCGACATCAACAAGTCGGTTGCAGAGACGGTACACGCCTCTGTCCAGCTCAACGAGCTGGCGCGCGAAAATCGCGCTGTCGAAACGAATGTCAAGGAGCTGGTCGACGTCGTATCCTCGATGGCAAATGACATCGTACATCTCGCAGAGGTCGTCTCCGAAACGGCAGATCAGACAGGTGCGGGCAAGGAATCAATGGATCTCACGCAGACACGCATCCATGAGGTCGCCAAGGAGACGGATGCGGCACAGAGTGGGCTCACGGAGATGACACAGGATGTAGAGTCGCTCCATGAGCGCACAGCGAGCATCGACAACCTCGTCGTCACAGTCAACAGCATCGCGGAACAGACGAAATCTGCTCGCACTCAACGCCTCCATCGAGGCGGCACGTGCCGGGGAGCATGGACGTGGCTTTGCTGTCGTCGCTGATGAGGTGCGCAAGCTCGCCGAACAATCCAAGAACTCCGTCGACGAGATCCGCGATCAGCTGACAAAGATCCGCACGGGAGTCGAACAGATCACGGGTGCATTCCAGCACATGGACAACTCCTTCCGTGCAAACGTCGATGCCGTTGAACAGGCATCCGACGAGACGGGAAAACTCACCTCCGTCTTTGACACCATCAACCACACGATCGACGACCTCGCACCGCTCGCCCAGCGGCAGTCAGCGTCATTCCAAGAGATGAACGCGACACTGCAGTCCACTGTCGGCGACGTGGTAAAGATGACCGAGGGCTCACGCACCTGCAACTACAGCATCTACGACTCGACACGCAAGGTCAACGACGTACGCATGAAGATCGGCGGTCTGAAGCTCGGCTTTGGACCGAAGGAAATGATTGATTTTGCCAAGACCGACCACATGGTCTGGGGCATGAAGATCCATCAGCTCATCTGGGGCAATATCGACCTCAAGGCGGCTGACGTAGAGAACCATGCAATCTGCCGCCTCGGAAAAGTGGTACTTCTCCGAGGGCAAGGAGAAATATGGTCACATGCCCGAGTTTGAGAAACTCGGCATCGCATGAGAAAGTTCCATAAGCTCTGCGCCGCAACGATTACGGCGTATTACAATCACAAGACGGCTGAGGTGGATCAGAACCTGACCGAGATCCAGCGCATCTCCGACGAGGTGATCGGCTATCTCGACGCGATCAAGAAAAAAATATAAGTTTGTACGAAAAGAGAGCAGTAATGCGAAGATAGAATCCTCGCATTACTGCTCTCTTTTGTATTGTCAGCCCTGCTCGTAGTGGAATGGCTCAAGCTCCCAGAGAACGCCCGTAATCTGCTCCACATCCACATCGGAGAAGACACGCAGCGTCGGACGCACATCCTCCTCAGGGAAGATTGCAACGGTCGCAGCCTCCTCACCGTACTGGAAGAATGCCTCGACAGCACTACGGTCAACGTAGATGCGCAAGCGAAAGAGTACGATCAACGTAGAGCTTAAAGCTGCGCGTACCGCGTCCTCCCTGCCGCATTTTTCGTGCGGTCGATGGTCATGACCTGCTCCAGACGGTTGTAGCGGAACACCAATTTCTCCGCCCCATAGACCAACTCCAGCGCAACGGTGTAGGCATCCCCCACCTCGATGTCGAGCAGCAGCTCTGTGAGGTCAAAGAGCTCTGTCTCGAAATGGCTCGTTTGCCCCGCCTCCAGTGTGCGCTCTGTCTCACGGTGGCGCAGTGCCTTCAGCTCATGTACCGGCTCGGAGAAGATATGCCCCTGACGCAGCGTCAGCACGCGCGGGAGCGTCGAGGCTGTGCATCCAGCCCTCCGCGCGCGTCGGATAGTCGTCCTCACGGTCGGGCATCCCCATCCAACCGATGAGAATATGCCGCCCCTCATGCGTCACGACCTGCGGTGCATAGAAGTCAAACCCGTGGTCGAGCTCCTTGAACCGCCCGTGCATGAGCATCTCCATCGCGTCCATGGACGCATGCCCTGCGATATAGCCAGACTGGTAGAGGTTCTGGCGGTCGTAGGCACGCGCGGGCACCCCCTGCGGGCAGAAGAGCAGGACGTCATAATCCCCGAAGGAGAGGAGGTTCGGACACTCCCACATATAGCCAAAATCCTTTAGCTGTGTCTTCAGCTCGCCGCGGTACATCCAGCCATCTGCCGTCTCGCGGTAGATGAGGACACAGCCGCGCTCCTCCTCCGTCTGCGCCCCGATGATGAGATAGCGTACGCCGTCGCGCTCAAACAGGTAGGGGATCGCGAAAATGCGCCGTAAAAGCCGGGCGGCGGCCCATCGATGATAATCTCCTTTTTTCACCATCCCCGTCGCCTTCGTATACGTGCCGAAGCGCTGTACGGAACTGCGATTGCCCTCCGCATCCTTCGCGTTGCAGGTGTAGAGGACGCGCAGCCGCCCGTCCTCCTCCGCAGCGCACCCCGAGTAACATCCGTCCTTATCATGTGCGTCGCTCGGCCACAGGGCGAGCTGGGAGCACGCTGTAGGTACAGAAGTCGCGTGTCTTCGTGTGCCCACGATTTATTTTTTTATGCGCACAGCCGAAGGGATTCCACTGATAGAAAATATGCCAGCCATTGTGGTAGGCGAGCCCGTTCGGATCGTTGATCAGTCCGAATGGCATTTCGAGATGAAAGCGATTGTGACGGCGATCGGTGAAGGGAAGCCCTCCGCCAACCGTGCGTCGATGTCCCGCTTGTCAAAAATTCTCCACAGCCTCACTCCTCCGGGCGAAAAGACGACAAAGGTCAGACCAAAGGCGACGGCAAAGCCGATCACGTTGACGAGGATGTAGGCGGGCAGATGATCAAGATAGAGCAGCGTCCCGGGCAGAACGGTGATGCCCATGCCCGTCCCCGCGAGATGCGTGGAAGCCCGCCACTGCGCCCGCGCACGCCCCGCCGACCAGACCGCAGATGAACGGGCGCATAAAGCGCAGGTTAATGCCGAAGATCGCAGGCTCCGTAATGCCGAGGAAGGCAGGAACAGCCGAGGAAATATAGAGAGCACGCTTTTTGCATCACGGGTACGCGCTGCGACTGCAACGGCGGCACCGCCCCTGTGCCACAATCGCACCGGTAATGATGGCATTGAACGGATCGACGCCCTGTCGATGCGAGAAGCTGCACCTCAGCGCGTTGAACACTGATGCACGCCGAACACGACGATCACCTGATGCAGACCGCCGACGACAAAGCCGCCGATGCCGTACGGCAGTCTCAAAAAAAGGCACGTACCGCGCCAAAGACACCGATCTCAAGCGTGTGCATGATCGGTCCGATGATGAGGAGGCCGAGCAGCATCGAGACGAATAGCGTGAGGAACGGCGTGACAATGAGGTCAATGATGTCGGGCACAAAGGTCTTGAACCATTTCTGCAGGCGCGCCGCAAAGATACCTAAGCACGAGGGCGGGCAGAACCGATCCCCTGATAGCCGACCACGGGAATCGGAATCCTGAAGATCTCCATTGAGAGAGGGACGGCATCCCCGCCGCAATCGCGTAGGCGTTCGGCAGCTGCGGAGCGACGAGCATCAGACCAAGCACAATGCCGATGATGGGCGTTCCACCGAAGCGGTTCATCGTCGACCAGCAGACGAGGGCGGGCAGGAAGGCAAATGCCGTATCCGTCAGGATCTGACTCATGCGCAGGAGATTTTCGTTCATCTCGATGCCGAGACTCTGTGCCATCCCGCGCAGCCCCATGAAGAGTCCTGTCGCCACGAGCACGGGAATGACGGGGACAAAGACGTCGCCGAGGGTGCGTGAGACCTTCTGCAGCGGCGACATCTGCTCGTATGCCTCCTGCTTTCCGCTGCCCGCAGTCGAGCCGAGATTCGTCCCCGCGACGAAGGCGTCATAGACCTTGTCGACAAATCCCGTCCCGAGGATGATCTGATACTGGGCGGCAGCAAAGAACTGTCCCTTCACGCCGTCGATGTTCTCGATCGCCTTCTCGTCGATGCGCGTCTTGTCGTTGACGATCAGGCGCAGACGCGTCGCACAGTGCTCAGCACTGCGAACATTCCCCGCTCCGCCGACATACTTCCAGATCAGCTTGGCGACGCGCTCTTCCTTTGGCAGATTCGGGTCAATGTCGTCCTCTGCCGCCTCCTCTGCCGCAGCCGGTGCCTCCGCCGTGGCTTCTGTATTGTGAGAGGAAATTTCTGCCCCCATCCGACGCCAGCGTGATCGTCCCATAGTCTGCCGCATTGGTCACAAGGATGGGCGTCGTCGTCTCATAGCCGGCCGCGCGGATGGCGGCGGGATCGAACTCGATCAGCAGCTGCCCCTTTCTTTACCGTATCGCCCCTGTGCCACATGTGCAGTAAAATGCATCCCCCGAGCTTCACCGTATCCACGCCGACGTGGATGAGGATATCCACGCCATCTGCCCCATGAATCCCAATGGCGTGCTTCGTCTCAAAGAGCACAGTTACCTCGCCGTCCACGGGAGAGACCACACGGCCCTCCGGGTCGGCTACCGCCGCACCACGCCCCATTGCCCCGCTTGCAAAGGCAGGATCCGACACCTCCGACAGAGGGATCAATCGTCCCTGCAGAGGACTGTCCAAACGAATGTCCTTCATATAGTTTCCCCTTATGGAAACGCCGATCCATTCGGCACTTCCTTAGAACCCCGCGCCCCATGCGCATATCCTTCTAAAATTTTACTAATTTTTCTTTTCATTGTCAACGGAGACCGCCTAATCACAGCATAATCAGCAAAATTATTTTACAACCCAAAGCCCATGTGATAGAATAATTATGGAAAGTTTTATTGTATACCATGGGAGGGCATAAGAGATGGCTGTAAAGTATGAAGTCAGTGTGACTGCCATCGGCAAACTGGCGCGCAAATTCCTCGAGACCAACAGCAGCATTATCCTGCTGGACGAGGGAGCACACCCCAATCTCGCCGAGATGGTCATTGAGCACACATCGGGCGATCTGAATCGCGACATCATCGTTGGAGATACCCTGACGCTCGGGAAGCAGAAATATAAGGTCACGCGCGTCGGTGAGAACGCGAATGACACGATCCGCGACAGCGGACACTGCACGCTGCTCTTTAACACGACAGGCTCCATGCCGGGGCAGATCGAGCTGGAGGGTGGTCCCGTTCCTCCGATCTCGGTTGGGATGAAGTTTTCCTTCTCTGGGAAATAATACAATAGAGTTTGTGAGAGCCAGATCAACCGCGATGCACTCTGGCTCTTTTCTGTACGCACAATGAAGGAGAATATCCATGAAAAATACTCGCCGTATTGCTTGCCGCGCTGCTTCTTCTCACGCTCGGCTGCGGGAGTAAAACACGGCAGTTGATGATGCAGAGGAAGAGCATGCTGCCCTCGACCTCGCTCAACCGCTGAAGCCCCTGCCCCTTTGAAGGAAAAACGCGTGCTCGTCGCATTCTTCTCGCGCGCAGGGGAAAACCACGAAGTCGGCTACGTCGAAAAAGGGAAACACGGCGCTCCTTGCTGAGCAGCTTGCAGCGCTTATCCATGCGGATGCCACGTTCGAGATACAGACCGTTATCCCCTCACCCGATCGACCTCAAGGAGATGACAGAGGTGGCAAAGCAGGAGCAAGCCAAACAGGCGCGCCCTCTGCTCGCATCAAAGGTCGATGATATGGCGCAATACGACATCATCTACCTCGGCTATCCGACTTGGTATCAGGATCTTCCAATGCCGATCTACACCTTCCTCGAGAGCTATGACTTCGCAGGGAAGGTCATCATCCCATTCTCTACCGGATCGGGCAATGCAATGAGCGGCAAGGAGGTGGACATCCCGAACTATGCCAAGGGAGCAGAGGTACTCCCGGGGATGTGCATCCGCGGCAAGACGGTACGTGATGATGCAACAGAAACGAAGCAGCGCATCGCCGTCTGGCTGGAGGGATTGGGGTACCACAACTGATGCGGCTCTACTCTTCGTTCTCATCACGCTCCTCATGTTCTTTCTGCCAAACCGTCTATTGACGACGGAGCCCGTGCATGAGTATCTGGGCTGTGCCCTTCTCATCCTCGGCGGTATCCACCTGTGGCTCGAGCGTACCTATCTTCGCGCGCTCTTTGGGCGGCGTCTGCCGATGACGGCACTCAATACGGTGAACATCATCATGCTCCTGCTCCTTGCCGTGACCTTGGTATCGGGCATACTCATCTCCCTCTACGCTCTCCCCATTGTGCGTCTGCGCGGACTCACATCCATCTACGTCCACGCAGTTCACCTCTCCGCCGGCACGCTGCTCTTCCTCATCGTCGGTGTCCACGTAGGTCTGCATGCCCGCATGCTGTGGCGGGCACTGCTGCGCCGTATCCCGCTGCATATCCCACAGGCGATGCCACGCGTTCTATATGTCGTCGGCATCCTTCTGACTGCGGCAGGCATTCACCGCTTTATCACGACGCGCATCTACGACAAGATCCTCTTTGAACATCTATCATTTGGCGGACTTACGGGAACATGGACATACCAGTGCGACCTGCTCCTCATGTTCCTTGCCTGCGCATGCCTCGCCATCTTCTATCAGTCATGGCGCATGCGAAATAAAAACAAAGGAAGCACTGATAAATTCAGCCCGCCATCTTAGCGCATCTTTTTGCCCGTTTTTGTCGGCAAATCCTCCACATAGCTTTTGGCTATGCGTCCGGTTGCCTCCTCAATCGGACGAAAAATTCTACGCCAATCTGACGGACTTCATTTTATCAGCGATTCCTAAAAGACGCTTTTCACTATACTGTGAAGCGTCTTTTCGTAAAGATTGCGTTTATCCCATCGCCATTACATCATCGCATCCATCGCGTCGAAGATCGGTAGGAGAAAGGAGAGTACGGCAAAGAAGATGAGCCCCGCGACAACGACGATCATCATCGGCTCGGCGAGTGCCGTCACACGTTGTCCAATGGTTTCCGCCCGGCGTGCGCAATACTCGGCTGCCTGCGGAAGAATGCGTTCCAATTCCCCGCCTCCTCGCCTGCGGCCAGCATACCACGCACGAGAGACGGCAGATAGGGGTCATCTGCCATGCATCTGTGTGAGGCTGCGTCCCTCGGTAAGTCGCTGTTCTATGCTGCTCAGCTGACGGCGAAGCGCACGATTTCCCGTTACCATGCATGCCAGTGCAATGGCGCGGTCGAGGCGAATCCCACTGCGCAGGGAGAACGGCGAGAACGCATGGGATCATCTGCCACGCACGACAGCGGATGAATACGCCCACAACGGGCAGCCGCAGGATGCAGCGGTCACAGAGAAAGCGCGCCGTCGGAATGCGCAGGGCAGCCCGATACCGAGGGGCACGGCGAGAAGGAGACATACCGTCGCCACAGGCGCATCGGCGATCTGCTGCCGACACCGTGAGGAGCAGCTGTGTCGGCAGTGGAAGATCGGCATGCAGATCCGCGAGGAGTGCCGCGAAGATGGGCAGAATAAAGACGGTCATGAGGGACGATGGAGAGCACGACTGCCGCCAGTAGCGGATAGAGGAGCGCGCTCCACAGTGCCCTCGCGCATACGGTACTCCTCTAGAGAAAACGACGCTGCCGCTCCGAGCACGACATCGAGCGAGCCGCCTCCTCCCCGCGCGTACCATGCCGATGAGAACAGGGGAAAAAGATCTGCCTCTTCGTCTCCATCGCCCGTGAAAGCGGCATCCCCTGCATGGCCGCATGATGCAGAGCATGGAGCAACCGTCCCGACGATGATGTTTCTCCCACGCCGTCGCGCAGGCGTTCCAGTGCGCGGTGCAGGGGAAGTCCCACGGCGAGAAGGGCAGATAGCTCCCTGAAAGAAAGCGATCCTCTCCTCGTCCGTCACCGCCACGGCGCGACAGCCACTGCTGTGTATGCTGCGGCAGGCGCAGCGTCCGTCGCTCCTCGATGCGCACGGCCGTCTCACCACGCTCCATGAGCATCCGTGCCGCTGCCGGCGCGCTCTCGGCTTCAATGATGCCGTATCTTTCGCCCCTCTGCCGTGCACGCCGTATAAGAAAATATCGTCATGCGAGGGACGCCCCGTGCACGAAGCTCGGCCTCTGCCATCTCCGCCGTCTGCATCCCTGCGCAACACCGCTCATCATGAGCGTCTCAAGCTGATCATAGCGTCCCTGCCGCAGGACATTTCGCACGGCGGAGGGTACCAACCAGCGTCTCAAACGCGGCAATACGGCCGCCGCCCCGCCGCGGCAGAAGCCGCTGGGCAAAGATGCCGCGGACGACATCGGCAAACTGTGCGCGCACCGCATCCCGCGCATCCGCCGGAAAGAAACTCTCCACGCGGCGCGCCGCCTGCGCGGCCGTCCCCGCGTGGATTGTCCCCACGACGAGCACGCCCGTCGCCGCCGCGAGAGTGTCGCCTCAATGGTTGCACGGTCACGGATCTCACCCACGAGCAGGAGGTCGGGATCCTCAGCAGCGCACTGCGCACAGCATCGGGAAAGAGCAAAAATCCGCCCTCTTCCCGCTGACTGAAAAAGGCACGATCTGCGGAAAAAACATATTCGACGGGATCCTCAAGCGTGATGATATGGAGGGAGCGCGTATGGTTGACCGCATCGATGAGTGCGGCAAGCGTTGTCGTCTTGCCTGCCCCTGTCGCTCCGCAGAGCAGCACGAGTCCATCCCTCATCTCCAGCGCCGTGCGCACGGCAGACGGCATACCGATCTCATCGGGTGTCGCGATGCGCTCAGGCAGGAGACGCAGGGAAAGAGCCATCCCTCCTGCGTCCGATAAAAGTTTCCTCGAAAACCGCCGTCCCTCCCAGTTCCACGCGGCATCGACATCCTGCACAGAAAGAAGAGCGCGCTGCGCATCCGGAGAGCATTTGACAGGCACACGCCTCCATCAGTGCCGCTGTGGGAATGAGATCCTCCGCCATCAGCACGCCGTCACGGCGCAGCTGTATCTGCTGATGCGGTGCCGCATGGAGATCCGAGGCATTCACTGTCATCATGCGGCGCAGCAGTTCCTGCCACGCGTCCGTTTCATCCATAGAGTGACGCTCCACCTCCTCTAACGTCGTCTCCCTTCGATAGCCTTTTGCCGCGCCGTCCTGCCAGAGAGGCGCATCCCCTCCGCCCCCTGCCGCGCGCCGCAGATCATCCCGCGATCTCGCTCCGAGGATCGCCGTGCGGATATGCTCGGAGATGGGCAGCATCTCATGTATCGCCATGCGTCCATGATAACCGCTCCCGCGACGGTGCGGGCAGCCGCGCCCGCGCACGAGCGTCATCCCTTCATGATAGAGCGATCCGAGGAGAAGAGCCTCATCTGAGCCTGCAGCGACGATGTACGTCTCACGACAATGAACGCAAACACGGCGCACAAGCCGCTGGGCTACGACCCCCGAGGCGTCGCTGCGAGCAGATAGGGCGGCGTCCCCATCTCGATCATGCGAAAAATCGCGGCGACACAGTCCTCCGTATGGAGCGTCGAGAACAGCGCGTGTCCCGTGAGGGCAATACGCACCGCCATCTCCGCCGTCTCACGGTCGCGGATCTCGCCCAAGAGGATCTTCTGGACATCCTGCCGCAGTGCTGCCCGCAGTCCCGCGACAAAGGTCAGCCCCGCCTCTGGACATACGGCAAACTGACTGATTCCGTCAATACGCCGCTCCACGGGATCTTCGAGCGTCATAATGTGACAGTTTGGGTCATTGAGCTCAGCGAGTGCCGCATAGAGCGTCGTCGTCTTGCCCGAGTTCATCGGTCCACAGACGAGGAGGAGCCCCGTCGGTCGATGGATGAGTCGTTCAAAAATCGCTTCGTTTTCCGGCGTGAAACCGAGCTCCCTGCAGTGAAGGAATCGCTCCGTCCCGTCCATAATGCGCACAACCATGCGCTCACCGCCCACGACAGGAAGAACCGCCACGCGCATATCGACGCTGCGCTCCCCGTGTGGATAGCGAATCTGCCCATCCTGCGGACGGTTGCGCTTCGCCGTGTCGATGCCCGCCATCACCTTTAGACGTGCAATAACTACCGGGCGATTGCCGCCGGCAGCAGGATCGGATACGCGCGCAGCAGCCCATCGACGCGGACGCGGATGCGCAGTCCTTCCTCCATCGGCTCAAGATGGATGTCCGTTGCCTCTTCATCCAGTGCTGCATCGAGGACGGCGTCCACGAGCGTCAGTACATGACTGCCGCGTCCCTTCGGACGAGACGGCAAGCGCATTTCACGTACGGCATTTGTCACAAGACGCTGCAGCATTTCCTGCTCCATCGGTATGGCTCCTTTCCGATGTGCCGTCATAATCCACCGCGAGTAGATACAGCCCGCCGGCCGGAGCCGTGGGCGGCGCAAGCCGACGATCCCGTGCCGCAAAGATCTCCGCAAAGCGATCCTGGGAGATACGCCCCGTACCGACCGCCACAGCCGTACTGACGATATTGCGCACCATGTGATAGAAAGCCCGTGCCGTGGATATAGAGCGAGACGCCCCGCCCCTCCGCCGTCAGACGGATCGTATCGAGCGTACGGACGGGCGACATCGGCGCACCACCCTCCGCACGAAATGAGGGAGTAGTCAGCGTCCCCTCAGGAGATGCAGCGCCGCCGCATCTCATCGTAATCGAGCGGCTGAAAAATCTGCCATAGCATAGCTGCGTGTGAAGGATCCGGCACGCGGCACTCTTCATGCGATAGACGTATGCCTTGCCCGTTGCACTGTGCCCGTGCGCTGAAATCGCGCTGCCTCCACGCCTCCGACACGACAATATCCGGCGGCAGGGAGGCCGTTCACCGCACGCGGCAGGCGCTCGCCGGGATGCGTCCGTCCGTGAAGAAATTCACCACCTGACCATAGGCATGAACCCCCGCATCCGTGCGCCCCGCCGACGCAAGCTCCACCGTCTCACCGCAGACCTGGGCGAGAGCCGCCTCAAGGACATTCTGCACGGCACGGATGGGCGGCGTCTGCCGCTGAAAGCCGTGATAGTTCGTCCATCGTGGGCGACCTTCAGCGCGATATTTTCGCGCACGCGCCTTCATCATCGCCACATGCTCAGGGCGCAAAGCTCAGCCCTCCCACACTCACGGCACAGATGCCCGCCGCACCGAGGATAAAGACGGCGACAGCCGCATAGTCGACACGCCCGATGTACAGCTCCTTCATCTGCGTACGTCCTTCACCGCCGCGGTAGCAGCGCGCCTCCATCGCCATTGCAAGCTCATCGGCACGGCGAAACGCAGAGAGAAAGAGCGGCACGAGCACGGGTACAATGGCACGCATCCGCCGCACGATACTGCCATGCTCAAAATCCGCCCCACGTGCCTTCTGCGCCTTCATGATGCGATCCAGCTCCTCCAGCAGCGTTGGGATAAAGCGTAGGGCGATCGTCATCATCATCGACAGCTCATGCACGGGAACCCCCACATGGCGCAGCGGAGAGAGAGTGCCTCTAGCCCCGTCGGTCAGGCGCAGCGGACTCGTCGTTAGTGTCAGCAGCGTACTCAACAGGATGAGCAGGATTAGGCGCAGCCCGATATACACGCCGCGTGTCAGCCCTCCCACGTCGCCGACAGGGGGCCGACGGCAAACAGTTCCGTCCCCGGCGTCATAAAGAGGTGCACGCCGAACGTAAAGAGTACGATCCAGAGAATCGGCCGAATCGAGCGCAGCTGCATCCCAAGCGGAACCTGAGAAACGATCATGAGCAGCGCAATGCTGATGCCAAGCGCAAGAAAGCCTGCCACGTTCTCGACGAAGAAAACGAGCAGCAGGTAGAAGAACAGGAGAACAATCTTGACGCGTGGATCCATGCGGTGCAGGAAGGAATCTCCGGGCAGATAGCGTCCGATTTTGTATGTCATTCAGCAAGATTTACCACGTCCACTTTTCTTTTTCCATTATATCATCAATGATGGTGTTTTTCATTTATTTTTAGAAAAATGTATGCTATACTCTCTACAATAAGTATCTTGTACTTGTCCTCTATCAATTCTAACTATTAAAGAAGCGCGGATAGATCCAACATTAACGCCTTATCCATGCTTTTTCAAAAACAGAAAGGGTTTCCATGGAAGACGTATTTATCGGTCGGCAGGCCATTCTCGATCAACAAAAAGGTCTATGCGTACGAGATGCTCTTTTCGCAGTGGTTTTGAAAAATGCTTTTGATCCGACACTGGATGGAAATGTGGCCACGCAGAGCGTCATGGTCAACGCCATGCTCGATTTTGGCATGAAGAAACTCGTCTCTAACCATAAAGCATTCATCAACTTCACCGAAAAAGAATCTTCTGACGCGAGCGCCAAAGCTTCTCCCGCCCTGACAGCATTGTGGCCGAGATTCTCGAAACCGTCCCCCGCTCCGGAAATCATTGAAGCTGTAAAAGAGCTAAAAGACGAAGGCTACAAAATTGCTCTTGATGACTTTATTCTCCTGCCTGGTTATGAACCATTGATCGACTTGGCGGATATCATCAAGGTAGACTTCCGCATCACAACTGATCCAAAGGAACGTACTCGTTTGCGCGAAGTACTTCCTTCTCATGTTCGGCTGCTTGCTGAAAAAGATTGAGACAGAGGACGAATTCCGTCAGGCAGTGGAGGATGGCTATGTCCTCTTCCAGGGCTATTTTTTCTGCAAACCCGTCGTCCTGCACCAAAAGAGACTCACCAACAACGAGCTATCGCGTATTCGCCTTCTCAAGGAGGTCAACCGTCCGAACGTTGACTTTAACGCCATCACGGAAGTGATCGGGGCGGATACGAATCTCGTGTACAAACTCCTCACCTATATCAACTCGGTCGGCATCGGACTGACCAACCACGTCTCCAACCCTACGGCAGGCTACTGTGCTCCTTGGCTTCAGCGGGATCCGCAGCTGGGTGACACTCATCAGTCTCCAAACCTTCTCCGAGGACAAACCGAGCGAACTCTTCACCCTCTCGCTCCTGCGTGCAAAAATTCTGCGAGCTGATTGCCCGCAGTCTGAACCGGCATGACCTCACGCCGGATACGGGCTTCCTGCTTGGCATGTTCTCCCTAATTGACGTACTGCTCAACCAGCCGATGGCGGAGATACTCAAGGAGCTCACTCTCTCCGACGAGTTGAATGCTGCTGCTTGGTGAGGGACAACGCTCTGCGCCGTCTGCTCGACCTCGTCATCTCCTACGAACAGGGCAACTGGTCATCAGTTGTTGCGTGCTGTGCGCATGAACACATCCATTGAGGAGATCAGCACGATCTGTGACGAGGTTCTCGAATGGTATAACAAACTCCAGGCTGTCTGCTGACAGCGGACACCAAAAAGCCCATTGGTTCGCGCCGATGGGCTTTTTCTATGTTCTTTATTATTTCGGGTTGTACTCCAGAATCTTAATCTTCTTCTCCTCATTGAGATCGATGACCCTCATCCTCCGAAATCGTCACGATCGGGAGCGGCACAACACCGTGCGGATATGCCGTGATCGTTCCCTCGCGATGATTGCTGAGGAGCACACGCGAGCCGAGGAAGGCATTCTTGATATTCATCAGGACGGGCAGGCAAACCTGCGGATCGAGCGTCGTATACATCTGCCGCGCAATCTCCGTCACCGCATCGAACGGCGTGCGGCGCGGGTAGCCCTTCGCGTTCGACCGTGATATTGTCACGAGATCCGCCAGCGATGATGCGAGCATAGAGATGAATCGTCGCCCTTGCTGTTGAACGGGAAGCCGCTGCCGTCCATGCGCTCATGATGCTGCATCGCCGCAAGGCGCACGCCCTCCGTCAGTCCCTGCCACATTGTTGAGGATATGCGCTCCATCTACCGTATGCTGGATGTAGTTCTCATAGTCCTCGCCTCTCAGCGTTTCTACATTCTTTTTCGAGCAGACGCTGATCAAAACGCGACTTGCCGACATCGTGGAGGAATCCCGCGAGAACAACATCCTTTGCCGTCTCACGGTCGAGCTTCATCCACTTGGCAATGACCCCCGCGAGGATCGACACACGCAACGAGTGGTTATAGATGTCGCTCGCGAGATGGTTGACCCCATTGAGATAGTCAATCGTTCCGCTGCGGCGTGAGAGCGGCAGCAGATCCTCCTGCACCATCTCATTCGTCTCTTCCACGGAACCGTGCCCGTCTTCTTTGTCTCCTCAAAGATCGACTTCGCCGTACCGATGACATTCTCATACTGCTTGATGAAGAGATTGCTGCGCGAGAAGATCGGCGAACGCTCCTCCTTCAGCTCCGATTCGTCCTTGATGTAGACAACGGGGATCTTCAGAAACTTCAGACGCGTGATGTGCGCCTTCGTCAGCTCCGTATTCTCCGACACCACCACCACGCGCTTGGCGTTGACGATCGTCCGCGCTAGGATCATCCCATTCTCAAGATCGTCTCACGGATATTGCACGCAAAGCAAGCCCCTCCCTCGGTTTACGTCATTCTTTCCTTACGAAATTCTCATGTCTATAAATAGTTCGACCTTTAACGCAAAAAACCTGCTTGATTAAAAAAATCTTGACATATTTTCTTCACCTATCGTATAATACATCCACACCAGTACTTTATTGCATTAAAGCAGTAGAAGGATAAGGAGAAATGAAGATGAACTGGAAAGCGATTCTGACCGAGCAACGGTACTCGCCTGCTCGGCAGCACTCCTCGCAGGTGCGGCAGCACTGAGAAAGCCCCTCGACGGATAATGCGGCAGAGATGGGAAAGATCATCGTCGGACTTGACGACAATTTCCCGCCGATGGGCTTTCAGGACGAGAACAACAAGATCGTCGGTTTCGACGTTGATCTCGCAGAGGAAGCAGCAAAACGTCTCGGTCGTGAGGTTGAGTTCAAGGCGATCGACTGGTCGAGTAAGGAAGCCGAGCTCAAGAGCGGCCGCGTGCAGGTGCTCTGGAACGGTCTCGACATCACCGAAAAGCGCAAGGAGAGCATGCTCTTCTCGAAGCCCTATATGGACAACCACCAGATCATCTTCGTGAAGAAGGGCAACACCGCCGTCACGGATGAGAAGAGCCTCGCGGGCAAGACCGTCGGCACGCAGAGTGCGGGCACGGCGGAGGAGTACATGGACGCCTCAGATTTCTATAGAAGGAAGTCAAGGAGGTCAAGAAGTACCTCGACTACGTTGCGGCATTCATGGATCTTGAGAATGGCCGTCTCGATGCCGTCATCGGCGACGAGATCGTCGGCCGCTACTACATGAGCAAAGCATCCCGGACACACTGGATGCGCTCGACGTGGTCGTCGGTCCTGTGAGCGAGTTCGGCATCGCATTCGCGAAGGACAACACGAAGCTGCGCGACGAGGTGCAGAAGGTCCTCGACGAGATGAAGGCAGACGGCACGATCGCCAAGATCTCGACGAAGTGGTTCGCCAAGCGACATCACGAAGTAAATGGCTGCCCTTCTGCCGCACGTGGCAGAGGCATGAAGAAAGAGCTGCTGTACGATGTCGAATCATCGCGGCAGCCTTTTCTGTAAGGAATATCATTCATGGACAAAAACACTGGATACCATCCGTCTCATGCTCGAGGGCTCAGGCATCACCCTCGAGATTTTTCTGTGTCACGCTCGCGCTTTCCCTGCCGCTGGGGCTCTTTGTCGCGCTCGGACGACTTCTCGCTTTCGGCCGCTCAGCCGCATCCTCGAAATCTACATCTGGATTATGCGCGGTACGCCGCTCATGCTGCAGCTGCTCTTCGTCTACTTCGCCCCTGCCGATGGTCGGCATCCCTGCTCCCCGACATGCAGCGGCACCGCTCGCCTCGTCCTCAACTACGCCGCCTACTTCGCCGAAATCTTCCGTGCGGGCATACAGGCGGTGCCGCGCGGTCAATTCGAGGCGGCGCGTCCTCGGCATGAGCGGCCCGCTCACCATGCGCCGCATCATCCTGCCGCAGGTACTGCGCATCACCCTGCCGCCCGTCAGCAACGAGACCATCAACCTCGTCAGGACACATCCCTCGTCTACATCCTCGCCATGAACGACCTTCCTGCGCGTCGCGCGCACCATCGTACAGCGCGAGTTTGACATGACCCCTTCCTCATCGCAGGCATCTTCTACCTTGCCATGACCGCTGTACTCACCTATGGATTCAAAAACTGGAGGCGCACCATGGCAGATACGGAAACTAAAGACTACGATGCTCAGGATGCGCGGCATCCACAAAATCTTTGGTGAGCTCAGCTCTCCGCGGATCGACCTCACCTCGCGCGCGGCGAGGTGCTCGCCATCATCGGCTCCTCCGGCTCCGGCAAGTCAACGCTCCTGCGCTGCATCAACCGATTGGAGACCATCGACCGCGGCGACATCACGATCGGCGGAGAGGTACTTCTGCCATACGCCGGACGGTGCGGCATCGGCGACCTACGCGGACGCCGCCGACGTGCGGCGGATCCTCATGGCGACGGCATGGTCTTTCAGCAGTTCAACCTCTTCCCCACATGACCGTGATCGAGAACCTCATCGAGGCACCAATTCACGTCAAGGGATGAAACGCGACGAGATCCTCCCCTACGCCCGCGACCTCCTCAAAAATTGGACTCTCCGACCGTGAGACTACTACCCGAGCCAACTCGGGCGGACAGCAGCAGCGTCGCCATCGCGCGCGCCCTCGCCATGAAACCGGACATCATGCTCTTTCGACGAGCCGACCTCCGCCCTCGACCCTGAGCTCACCGGCGAGTGCTGCACACCATGCGTGACCTCGCCGCCGAGCACATGACCATGATCGTCGTCACGCACGAAATGGCATTCGCACGCGAGGCAGCCACCAACGTCGTCTTTATGGAGAACGGCGTCATCGTCGAGCAGGGCGAGCCGCAGACATTCTTCCGTACGCCGAAGGAAGAACGCACACGAGAGTTCCTGCGGAATATGCTATGATACTTGGTATAATAGAGATGATAGGAGATATGTGGCCCTCCTCTGCAATAAAGGAGTACATATCATGCTACGGCCTAGAGTACTGGATGAAAGCCGCTTCCTGATTATAAATTACTGCTGCTCTTTGATACAGGTGAGAAGAAAATTTTGATGTGATGCCGTACATCAAAGGATCATGGTACGAAAAGTTGAAAGTTCCTGCTGTTTTTCAAACAGTTCATATATCAGGTGCTACAGTTGCATGGGCAGATGGGCAGGACATTGCCCCACACGAGCTCTATGACGATTCTGTACCCGCTGTTTGATGGAAAATTCCAAGGGAAATACCCTAGGACACTGTGCAGCGGTAAAAACTTTTATCGCACGCCCACGACTGCGATCCAGTACTCGCCTTCCTTGAGGTGAATCTGTACCTCGCGGAATCCCGCTGTGCGGAAAAGATGCTCGAACTCTGCTGGCGTCGGGTTCGTCAGCTGATACTCCGCGACCTTGGCACGCGTGCTCTTCGGCAGGTCGTCCCGCCCGCAGATCTCCGCGAGCAGGAGGAACGATCCGCCCTCACGCACAACGCGTGCAACCTCCCGCAGGCTCTCCTCAGAGACGGCTGAAGTAAAGTTCTCCACCGTTACGACGGCATCAAAATGTCCGTCCGCAAACGGAAGTGCTCGACCGAGCCGTGGAGAATTTCCATCCGTCCACGCTCGACCAATGCCGCATTGAAGGCGCGCGACGCCTCCACCGAGGTCTCGGCGTAGTCGATGCCGACGAGATGCCCCTCCGTCACGCGCTCTGCCATGCGCGCGAGTGTATTGCCGCCGCCGCAGCCGATGTCGAGTACCGTATCCGCTGTGTGCAGGGCGAGATACCCAAGTCCCCAGTCCACGAGATGCGCATGGCTTTTCGTTCATCCGTGCGAGCATCGCACGCCCTGCATCTCCTCAGGACGACGTGGATTCCCTCTGCCGTTACCTGATCGGTATGCTGCCAATCTGTCTCTGCCATTCGATTTTCCTCCCCACCTGAAAGAACGTACTATTTGGGAAGCACGGATAAATCTAAGTGTTCGTCTTATCCATAATTCCCTAGAAGTTGCATGTTGCTGTAATGTGTTAGAATAATTACGAAGTCGATGAGCGACATCTCATCAACTCGACAAGAAAGCCCTCGGCGGGAGTGATGACCTGCAGGGGCTTTTTGTGCGCTGATGAGGCGCATCATGCCGGGTGCCTACCATGCGGCTGGTTTCTACTGCCCCAGCATCTGCAAGATCAGTGTTCCGAGAATACTCCAAGAGCACTAACACAGGGAAACCAAAATCGTTGAGCGACATTACAGCAACCTCCCTTCTTGCCAAAATGGCTTGATGAAGGCCGTGGCAAGAGGAAGTATCACAGAAACGAATATTATTCTACGCCCATGGTCTGCTTCGACAGGTCAAAAGCCAAACTGCACGGGTCGGCGGGATCCCCTATCCGCGTCTTTCGTTGCTGTAGCGGACAGGGACGTAGAACGTCGCCATCCCCATCGGCTGGAGTTCCCGATAGGCATCTGCCGTCGCATCGACGGCTGTCTTGCGCAGCTCCTCAGGTGTCCCGTTCAGCTTCATACGGGAACGCATGAGAGAGGTTGCCTTCTCGCGTGCCGCCATCATGTTGAACCGCGTCACCGTCACCTCGACCGTCGCCTGTCCCTTCCCCTGACTCGAGACAGAGGTCTCGACTGATGCGTTTTTCAGCGACTCCCCCTATAGGCATCACTCGATCTCCGCTGCCTCCTCGGGCGAAAGGTTTGCTCCGCCGTCTGGAGGGCATTCGCGAACGCCGCTTTCATGTTGAACGCATCCGTCGGTGCACCGTAGGACGTGAGTTTCTTCTGCGCCTCCTCATCCTGCCGTACAAAAGCATCCAGTAGAGCTGGATGCTCTCGGCAGGGTCTGCCTTCGCCATGCGCCCAAAGGTCGCAAAGTAGAGTGCCGCAAGAATCGCGGCGACAAAGATCCCCACAAAGATGACGGGGAATCGTATCTTGATGAAATCACTTTTTCTCCTCTATTCCTCTCTGTACCAGTTCCTCATATCGCTTCATCAGCTCCGCCACACACGCCGACTCCGTGAGCTTCGTCGAGAAGCCGTATGCGCGCATCACGGCGCGGTCGTTTGCGCGGTGCGCCTCGCGCAGATCGGGCGGCATCGTCACGTCATCATAGAGATCGGCGAGACTGCTCTCGGGATAGCGTGCGCGCGCATCCAGTATCCCCCGTGCCGTTTCCCCTCAATCGCGGCTCGCTGCTCGTCGGTCGGCGTACACCACGGGAAATTATTATACACGATATTCTTGGAATACTGATACCGCATTTCAAGACGCCCTGCTACCAACCGCATCCATGCGTTGTGAACGTTGGACATTAGTACGCCGAATGTATAGTAGTCAGCATTAGGGGATGATGAGTGCACTCCGCTGACAATCGTACTCGGATGCACGAATCCAATAGGGATGTAGCGGCGACGTTCTGACGACACTTTTGGGATAACCAGCATATCCGTATCAGGTTGCTGAATCTCACCGAACAACGTCGGACTATCTGCATAGTTTCTTCGTCTGCTCCCGTCCACTAGACAGACGAAACTGTCGGACGCTGTCAATGCGTTCCCAAATCAGTCTAGATGCTTTTAACTCCTTCGGACTCTGCCCCAATCAACCAGAGACACCATTTTTGCTGTTCCGAATGAGTTCTGCCCCTCCTATGTAAGGACGAATAAACTTAGCGTTGTTCTGCACGTTCTTTTTAATTGCCGCTACATCGTCGTCGGAAAGTGTGAAATATCCGTCGTCGATCGGCATACCGCCATACATCATTTCAGGTGCGCCACTGCAAATACTATCAACACGGCTTTGTATAATGACCATCGGTGCATCCGTTAAATACGGGCTAATATTCTGAACAGGGTGCATTGTCCCATTCTGATATAAGGCTTTTTTCCTTGACGTCTCAAACATTTCGCCCCAAATCCGATAATAACACTAATGGACATGCGCGCGCTCTGACGCACGCGTTTCACTACTCAAACAAAAGTCGGATAAGCGAAAATTGGCTGCAAGTCTTCGCTCAGGACATTCCATAAAACGGGTGCCTGCTCTCCTGTGTAATGCTATTGGTAGAAACAAACGCACCAAGTACAGCAGTACCATGACAGTAACGTGCTGCTTTTTGATACCAAGCACAAACATAGTCAAGATTTCCTATGCCACGTCTATTTTCAAAAACAGCAAGCAGATCTTTTTCTGTTCTTTTGACTGCTCCTTTTTCCCCACAAACGGCGGATTCCCCATCACACGTACCGCGTCCGTCGGCGGCAATATCGCGCGCCAGTCCATGCGCAGGGCATTCCCCTCGTGGATGTTGTCGTACGTCCGCAGGGGAAGGAAGTCGAGTGCAATGTGGACGATGCTCTCCGTCTCCTTCATCATCTGGCTCTCGGCGATCCAGAGCGCCGTCCGCGCTACGGTCACGGCAAAGTCCGTTGATCTCAATGCCGTAGAACTGCCCGATATTCACCTTGATCGGATTGTCGAGGCCCCTGAGGACGATCTCCTGTCCGTAGAGCTCGCGCAGCACCTCATTCTCGAGACGGCGCAGGGAGATGTAGGTCCCGTGAGGAAGTTGCCGCTGCCCGCCGCAGGGTCGAAGTACCGCCCCGCCGCCAGTTTATCCCTGAAAGGCGAGGAGTGCTCTGCGGCGCGCGTCTCGGTCTTTAGTGCCTTTTGCCGCCGCGAGCTCGTCGCGCAGAGCATCGAGGAAGAGCGGGTCGATGACCTTGTGGATGTTCTCGATGCTCGTGGTGCATCCCGCCCGCACGCCGTGTGGCGGGGTTGAGTGTGGACTCAAAGACCGCGCCGAAGATGGTCGGGCTGATCGCGCTCCAGTCGAAGCCCGCGCTTGCATCCTCCAAGAGGACATCGACGATCTCCTGTGTGAACTGCGGGATCTCGATGTTCTCCTCTGCGAAGAGTCCCCGTTGACGTAGGGGAATGCGGCAAGGGCATCCGAGAGGTACGGGTCGCGGCCTCGGTCGGTGTATCGAGCACGCGAAAGAGCTGGATGAGGGTCTGGCGGAAGTACGCGAGCGGCACGTCACGCAGGTAGTCATGGAACATGGCGTGCTTGCCGAAGAGTCCCTGCGTCCTCGGCGTAGAGGGCAAAGACGAGACGGACACAGAGGATGTTGAGGCTCTTCTGGCTGTGTGGGTCGCTCATGTCGCGGTACTCTTTGGCGAGGGCGTCGTAGAGTCTGCCGACGAGCTCGCCCGCCCGGATGGAGACCTCCATTTCCTTTTGATGCGCATCACCCGCATCAATGAGGAAGTTCAGGCGATATGCCCTCGCGCTCGAGGTCGGCGAGGAGAATTTCCTGCGGCTCGGCATTCGGCGTCTCCATGTCGTAGACGAGGAACCGTGCGAAGTTGCAGCGACGATCCAGCGCGGGCGCGCGGAGTACGGCAGTGCGCCGCATAGCGGCGCGCCTGCTCGATGGGTTTGAGGAGGGTGCCGTCGCTCTGGCGGATCGGGTCGGTCAGCTTTCTTTCCGAGGCTTTTCTGCTCGATCCGCGACGTGTGTCGTAGGGATCATAACGTCGATAAAGCTCGTGTGGTCGAGCTGTACCTGCTGCTCAAAGACGAGCAGGTCGGCAGGGTTTTCCACGCCGTAGACGCTGTGGAGGAGCCCATCCAGAATTTCTGGCCTCGCCCTTCTCGTAGCCCCCGCCCTTCCACTTCGCGGCAAATTCCCTGCGCCGCTTGTGCCTGTGCCGCCGCATTCATCGCGCCGCCCCTCTCTTTGCTTCCTACACTCTATTGTATCGTACAAAGCACTGTGCCGTCTAAAGAAAAATTTTTCATCGACTTGGAAAATAGAGTACGGAGTCCGCAGATAAGGACTTGCTATGGGAAACGATCACAACGATATCTCAGCACTATACGCACAACTTCAAAAGATCGCCTCATGTTAATGAGCCACGTAAAAACACGACTGCCGTGCAACAACGACAATCGTGTTATTCTATGTCAGATCCCAAGTGCCGCGACCCATGAGTTAATCGCCATCGGGGTCTCGCCCATCTCAAAGCGACGGCCTTCCTGACGAGTGCGCCCTGCGCTGAGGGGCGCAGATGCGTCACCGTCTGTCCGAGGGAGCTGCCGCCCGAGGTAGCAAACGGCACGATGGTTTTTTCCCGCAAGGTCGTAGCTTGAGAAATGTGTTGATGATGCGGCGCAGCGAACCACCAGAGCGGGAACCCGACGAAGATGGTCTCATACGGCGCGAGATCGGGAAGCTCTCCCTCGATCTGGGGGCGGCAGGCTGGGTCGTGCATCTCAACGTTGACGCGGCTCGTCTTGTCGTCCCAGTCGAGATCGTCCTCGCATAGGGGATGACCGGGCGGATCTCGTAAAGGTTCTGCGCCGATGACGTCGGCGATCTTATGGGCAACCGTTGCCGTGCGCCGCGAAGGTGATGCAGAAAAAGAAGGCGATCATCCGTTTTCCGTACATATTATTTCCTTCCTTCCAAATAATCATGGGCAAAGCCCTGCTGCTCGGGCTGAATGTCCGCCTCAAACATACGGTTCCACGGGAATGTCACCACGACACTGTTCATCTCCGCCATGGGCGGCAGATTGTCTCGATGAAGCGGTTCATCATGCGCGTGGAGCGCACGGAGACGGCATCCATCTTTTGAACCGAGACTGCCGTAGAATCCGTCACCGCGCAGCCACGTGAGCTGCCGTGCAATCGTATTGCGCACATTCGCCTGATACGCCCAGTCGTCGAGGTAGCGCGTCGTCAGCAGCTGGTCGACGGCGTCCGCATTCATGTGACGGACGAGCATCCCCTCGCCGAGCGCATAGCCCGAGCTGTTCGTCGGGTATTCCACCCCGCGTAGGCACGAATCTTGTAGAGCAGGCCGCGCCGCTGCAGCTCCGCCATGAGCGCGTTGTCCGCGCTGTTGGCAAAGGCAACGTCGGCAATCGAGACGGGATAGCTCGCGCCACATAGTCCGACACGATATCGGCAAAATACGCCGTCCCCTCGCGCAGCGTTCCGTCATTGACGGGCATATTCGCCTCGTAGGTGCGCCCGTCGGGGTTCGTATTCACCGTGAGGACGACATCCGCCTTTTCCGGCGCGCACATTCATCCCACCGGCGGCGAGAATCGCATCGTTGATCGAGGTGCCGATCTTCTCATCCGAGTACGCAGGCACAGTGTCCGCGCCGCGTCCCCCAGTTGCAGCGGACGAAGACAAACGGCACCTCATGACGCTGCTCGTTCACGGCGCGCGTCAGCATGAGGAGGGCGATCTCGTCGATGCCTGCCATCGTCTGAAACCGCGTCTTGCCGAGCTCTGCGCCCTGCTGCCGCGAGATGCCGGCTCTCAAGATGGGTCTGGGAAAACGGCGCATTATCATCACGCCCGAGCGCGAGGTAGTGGAACGTCCCATTCTTGCGCATGAGATTGATGAGGAACTCGTTGACCGCATAGTTCTTCTCGCGTCGTCCCATCCAGTCCGTGAGGGCTTCCTTCGGGATGAGGCGCGTGAGGAACTCATACTCTTTAGTGCTCACGGCGCGAGAGCCCTCGACCTCTCCTTGTCGCGCAGGAGGGTGTAGCGGAAGATGTCCGCCCCATAGCGGCGGTAGTACTCCGGTCCTCATGTCCCGATGCCTCGCCCGTACGCGGCGTGCGCATGATCGAGCCAAAGACGTAGAGCGGCACCTTTGGGATTCGCACGGTGCAGCTCCGTAAAGCGCGACGCGCGTGCGAGGATCTGTGCACGCGACTCGTTGAGTTTGCGCGAGCCGACGAGGCTGCCGTAGACCATCGCATCCGAGGAGATAACCGCTGCCTTTGACCCCCGGGCTGTGCGATATTCTCGTGCACCCATGTCCAGAGCTGGTCGGGATGTCCCCAGATCCTCACGGCTGCCGAGCAGCTCGGTCGGCGGAACGACGACCTCGTAGCCTCGCCTTGGTCACGACATCCGCCGTCTGCGTACTCGAGATCGGGCGGCTGTCATGCGGGATGAAGATGATCTTCCGTCACGGGCTCCGCCTTTGTTGCATCCGTCCGCCTGCGGCTGGATCCATACGGTGAGCATCGCGGATACAGAGCAGCTGAATCAATCGCCCCATCAATGTCCGTCTCTTCTCCTGCACTGCTTTGCAGCGCAGCCGATTTTTCCTTCAAAATAGCGCGCAGCGCATCCTTCACATCATCGGGCACATTCAGGCGTGTGTCAAACATGATGCCGCTCCTTCACCGTCGCGCCCTCGATCTCCACCATGCTCAGCAGCGAATGCCCGCGGAACTCTGTCGTGCCGAGACGCGACGCCGCGAGGACATCGTGAAAGTCCACCGTGACATTATTCTCCCTTGATGTCCACGGGGATGCGATCCGACACATCGAGCCGTCCGACCATGCGCTCGACCATCGACAGCGACAGCCGTGAAAAGAGCCATGAGACGAGTCCGTGATTGGGCAGTTTCTTCTTGTCCACATGGTAGACCGCATAGGACTCTCCCTCCCGTATGGACAAACTCCTTGATCGTTCCCGAGAGCTCGATCCGCTTGTATTTCTTATCGGTCGTGCAGACGATGCCGAGATGTCCATCCTCATGCGAGGTGAGCTTCACGGAGCGGATCGTGCCGTCCGTACCGAGGTTATGCGCTATCGCCTCGTTCAGCACCGCGTCGCGGACGAAGAGATGCCCGTCCGCGATCTCACTGATCGTCTCACGATCCCACGTATCGCGCAGCACCGTGAGCACGGGGCCGTAGTCCGCCACTGCGGCACGGACGCTTCCCCAGTCGATGCGCTGTACCTGCTCCACCCACTGCGGAGGAATATCAATCGCCATTTAGTTTTCCTTCTCTGCCTCAGCTTTTTTTCTCACGCAGATCCATCCAGAGATTCTGTGCACGCTCAAAGAGCTTTTGCATCGGACTTGCGAATCTCCTGATCGCTCATGATGCGCGAGAGCATCTGCGTCGCTTTTCTCAAAATCGCCGATACGGTAGTACGCCGCACCCGCGATATACATTGCCATATTGTCGCTCATGCCGTTGATCGGATAGTGCTCCGTCATGACGGATCTTTCATAGAGCTCCGCCGCACGCCGCAGGCACTCCTCCTCCTTCGTGCTCCTCCGTGTCACGGTAGACCCACGCCATGCCCATGCGGTAGCCCGCCCTGCTTCTGCAGCGGCCAGCCCAGCTGGCGAAGTAGAGCCCGAGCTTGTAGGCGCGGATCGCATCCTCTGTCGTGCGCTCCTCCGTGTACGGGAGGTTGATCGTGCGCCCTCGAGGAGTTCCTTTGCCTTTCCCTTGTCACGCGCGCTGAGTGCTGCGGGGATCAAAATGCTTCTGTCCGCCGCAAAACCGCAGTGCTCGCACAGCCAGACACGATAGAGGTACGGGTTGACGTCCTGTAGTGAACGCAGAAATCCTCATCCGTGCTGAGCGTGATGAGGCGCGCCTTCATCTTTGTCACGTGCGTCTTTTCCCCACAGACCGGACAAACTTTCTCCACGGTGTACGTGTACTCTGCCATGATTTCTTCCTCCCTGAAAAACAGATGCTTCCTCTCTAGGATACCATAAAATGCAGAAAAAGAGAAGGGCAGCGGCATCGAAGACCATATCGGTCACGTGCCGCTGCCCCTGAGATCACTGGTATGGTCAACGATTCCCTCGATCCCGCTGCAGTGCTCCGTCGATCCCATGGGCGGGAGCGGGACACAGGTGCGCGTTTCGGGAATGTTCTCATAGCCGACAATCTTTGCCGTGACCCCGTACAGCCTTGCAAGGCGCTCCTCCGTGATCACATCGTTCGTCTGCCCGACAAAGAACACGCCATCGCGCCCCATGACCGCCGTGTGGTCGGCACAGTAGAAGGCATGACTCGGCGCGTGTGTCGTCATCATCACCGTGATGCCCGCTGCGCCGAGAGCACGGATACGGTTCATCACGAGCACCTGATTGCCAAAGTCGAGACTCGCTGTCGGCTCATCCATGCACAGGAGCTGTGGCTGCTGTGCGATAGCGCGCGCGAGAGGACGAGCTGAGCGTCACCGCCGCTGATCTTCGTGTAGATCTTTTGGGCAAGATGCCCGATGCCGAGCATCTCGATCGCATCGTCCGCAATCCTGCGATCCTTTTTTCCCCGGAATGCCGAGACTGCCAATGTGGGCAGCCCGCCCCATCACGACGACATCGTGCACGGTGAAGGGAAACGGCGGCGTATGCACCTGCGGGACATACGCGATACGCCGCGCACGCTCCTCCACCGTCCATGCGGAGATGTTCTCGCCCGACAGGAGGATCTCTCCTGCCATCGGTGGCAGCAGTCCGAGGATGGTCTTAAAGAGCGTCGTCTTGCCGACACCGTTCGGACCGAGCAGGCAGAGCGTTTCCCCGCGCGCGACAGAGAACGAGATGTCCTGAAAAATCGACTTTTCCCCATAGCCGCAGGACACGGATTTCAGTTCGAGCAACATCGCATCCCTCCTCAGTCCCAGCTATGATGGTATTTGATCAGCAGATAGAGAAAGAACGGCACGCCAAAGAGCGAGGTGAGTATCCTGAGCGGGATCTCCATCGTCCACAGCGTCCGTGCGAGGTTATCCGAGGCGAGCAGGAACAGTCCGCCCATCAGCGCCGAGCCCGGCAGGAGAAAGCGAAAATCGGGTCCGACGATAAACCGCACGAGATGCGGCACGACAAGCCCGACGAGCCCGATGATCCCCGAGATCGACACCGCTGCCGCCGTCATGAGCGTCGCGCAGATGATCACCGTCAGGCGGAGCCGCTCGACGGGAATGCCGAGTGACTTTGCCTCCTCATCGCCGAACGAGAGCAGGTTGATCTTCCACCGCAGGAAATAGAGCGGCAGGAACGCCGCCGCCATCAGAAGGAGCGGCAGGATGAGATTGTCGCGTGTGATCGACGCGAGACTCCCCATCAGCCAGTAGACAATGACGGGCAGTTTGTCATAGGGATCGGCGACGTATTTGATCATCGAGAGCAGTGATGTGAAGAGTGTACTCACGATGATGCCTGAGAGGATGATCGCGAGCGTCGTGTTCCCGCCGCGGCAGAATTTCACCCCGACCACATAGGTGATTGCTACGGCGAGCAGCCCTCCACCAAACGTCGTAAGGTGTACGACAAGGACGGGCAGGCTCAGCAGAATGGCAATCGCCGCGCCGAACGCCGCGCCTGCCGAGACCCCGAGAATGGTCGGCGAGACCATCGGGTTGCGAAACATGACCTGATATGCCGCCCCCGAGACGGAGAGTGCCGCCCCGACGAGAACCGCGCCGACGATGCGCGGCAGGCGCAGCTCCATCACGACCTGAGCACCGCCGTGCACCGTCGGCGCGAGCCCCATCCAGCCGAGGCTCGCCGCGAATACATCGGTGGCACGAACGGCGTAACGCCCAAGGAGGAAGGACACGCAGATGAGTGCGACGAGCAGGAGCAACAGAACGGTGAGCTTATACTGCGGTGAAATGCGGCTCATGGCACGACACGATCCTGTGCCAGCAGTGCATCAGCACTCGGCATCACTGAGGTCATAGTGATAGAACAGATGGTAGTACATCTTCATCTCCTCATGCAGATTGACGCCGGACCCTGCGGATAGAGACGCGCAGCGAGCCACGACAGCCCCATAAAGCGGTTGACCGAGGGCGGCCGCCCCATCCAGTCATAGGGTTTTGCCGGCACGCGCAGGATCGCGTTTTTCCTGAACGGCGCGCATCTCCCGCCATGGAAGCATCGTAAGATCCGGCTCCGACTCCGCGCCGAGAATCAGCACGTCAGGATTCCACGTGAGTACCTGCTCCATCGACACCTGCGTCATCGCGCCCTCGGCAGGTGAGGGGACAACAGCAACATTGTCCGCGAGCAGATCGAGAACCTGCGCATGGAACGAGCCGTGCGCGACCGCCATGTTTCCCGAGTGGTCCGCCGAGATAGAGCACGCGGGGCTTGTCTTTTGTCTTCGCGGCAAGTGCTGCACTGCGCGCATACGTTTTTCTGACAGTAGTCGGCAACGGCATCCCCCTCTGCCTCGCGGCCAAGGATTTTGCCGAGCGTACGGTACGCCTCATCGGTATTGTCGAGACGCGCCTCAATAAAGATCACGGGGATGCCGAGCGACTCCTGAATCTGATCCATATCCTCAACGATGGTCGACTTCTTCTCGCCGACGTCGATGATGATCTGCGGATTGACCGAGAGCACGGCCTCCTTTGTTAAAAATTCTTCATCCCGTAGAACTGGCCGAGGACGGGCAGGGTCGCGATACTGATCCCCTACGAAGGGGAGGACGGTATCCTTCCACTGCCCCGAGACGCCGACGAGCCTATCGGGGGCAATCGCAAAGAGTGCCATCTGCGCGAGCCCGCCCGACGGGGCGATGCGGTCGATCTGCTTTTGGAATCATCACCGTGCGCCCCGCCGAATCCGTGAACGCGTATGTCTCTGCATCGGTGCACTCTCCTCCTTTGCCTCCCTGTCCGCAGCCGACGAGCAGGACGAGGAGCAGGAGCAGTAGGGCGAGCAGCATATTTCTTTTCTTCATCAGCAGATCTCCTTTGTCATTGAAACCTCCGCATCCCTGTGCTATCCTATGAACACAGAGACAGTGAATGGAGGTATTTTTGTGAACTATTGGAATCTGTACGATGAGATCATCAATGGTCTGCCTGACGATATCTACATCGAGGACTACGCCGTCAGTCGTCCGTGGACATTCGTGCGCGCGGCGATCTGGTCGGCGTCTGCATGACGATCCCCGCCTACAGCCGCCCGCGCCTGCGCAAGGAGAGCTTCTCGGCTGCTCCCTGCGCGAGGCGGGCGAATACGTCCGCTCGTGGCAGGGGCAGGAGGCAGCCATCGCCGCCGCTGCCATCAACGCCTACTACAATCAGCCGTCAAGGTGGCTGCGATGCAGGGTTTCACGGCGACGACGCATCTGCTGCGACACCGGAGGAGCGCAAAAAGCTCGAGGCGTTCACCCTCTATACGGAGCAGATTCGCGGGAAGAAGGTTGCTGTCATCGGACACTTCCCGAACTTTCAAAAGAGATGGGAGTCCATCTGCGACCTCTCCATCCTCGAGATGCAGCCTGAGTGGGGCGACTCATCCCCGCCGAGGCAGCGGAGTTTCTCCTGCCGCAGCAGGACTCACGTCTTTATGACGGGGGCGACGTTTGTGAACAAGACCATGCCGCGCCTGTTGGAGCTCTCGGCGAACGCTGTGACCGTCATCGTCGGCCCGTCCGTGCCGATGCACCCGTGCCTCTTTGACTACGGAGCAGACGGGCTCTCTGGATTCACCGTGACGGATGCCGCGCTCGCCGCCGACCTCGTCCACTTCGGCTATGAGACCGACATCGCAAGCTGCGGGAAGATGGCGGACGTTCTGCCGCATTCGGGCGGACGATAAATAGACCCGTCAGTGATCCCAAACAACAACAGAGTTGCCGTACGCTATCTGTACGGCAACTCTGTTTTTCGTCGAACAATCAGAAGGTCATATCCATGCCGAGCAGGAAGTTCGTCCCATCGACAGGGCTTCCCTAGCTATACTGGTAATCCGTGTCAAAGAGATTGTTAACACGCAGGAATACGCCCATATCTGCGATTGGCTCAAAGCGCAGGTCAGATCTGCGGAGAAATAGCCGGCACTGGTCGGTCTGGCCGAGCGTATCCAGACGTGCACGCACGTCACGTCGCGAGCGTCGAGCGCAGCTTTCCCTCGCGGTAGGTTACCCAAAGTTGAACATCTGCGTCGGGAGTCCGAAGCACCGTCGTCTGCCCTCGCTCATCCTCGGCATGAATCCACGAATAGTTGACAAATCCCGAGAACTTCGGCTGAATGTTCTGCCGGTAGGCAAGTTTCAGTCCACGAATATGGGTCTTATCGACATTTCCTAAGACACGGTCATTCCCAAAGTCACAAAAGTAAGGCGAGTCCTCGCTGTACGGAAATAGAAACATCGAGGTCAGATTTTGGACTAAATTTATGCTTCCAGCCGCTCATAGCTGCTGTTGCGCCCGGCTTTGGAATGGAACAAACATTACGGATATTTCCTGCCGCATCTTTTGAACCGACGAACACATGCGAGCGTCCTGCCGAGAAACGAACCGTATCGCGTTTCGTTGCATCATGTGTGATGTTAAAGACGGGGTCTGTCGCATGCGCATTGGAGCTTGTCTTTGGCGTCGATTTATTGTCCATATAATCCTGCCTTACCCCCTCATAGCGAACGCCAAGTGTCAGGCGCGTCCTGCTGCTCGGGCTCCATGCATTCTCAGCATAGAAACTTCTACGTGCATCATTGCCATCACGGCGGTAGGAGGTATTGTTTTCATCCGTATTCCAACTGAGCTTTATATACTTCGCACCAAAACTCAGTACATTTCTGCTGTTATACGCAACAGATGCGTTCGCTTCGACACCATTGCCGCGCGAGAACCATCCACTGCGATACCACTGCGGTGCCCCATGCGTAAAGAACGGAAGAGAACCGCCCTCCGTCGCGAGCAGATTACGCACCCAAAGATTGTTCTCATCGATTATGTGGTAATACTTAACATCGTACCGCCATATATCATTTGGGCGGCTCTCATACTGCAGGGCAAGATTGGATTGACGGAACCCCTTAAAGTGCCAATCCGTTGCATTGTTATTTTTTACTTGATTAGAGGTTATCCCTACTTTCCTACCGTTACCGACCATCTGGGTCCACGTGGCGCAACATACTGGCCTGTCGCTGGATCCACAGACTGCGGAACTTCTCTGTCCATATCGGAGTAGTAGCCGTTCAATGTCAATGAGGATTTATTGCTTGTCTTGAACCGGATCTTACCGTCAAAATATAGTTTCTTATCTGTCTGATTCTCCAGATAGCCTGCAGAATAATGCCTTGACAGATTGACGGCATAACTGATGTTCTTATCGCTGCCGCTGTAGCCAAGCTTCGTGTTGAGGGTGTGATTCGAGCCGCCCGCAACACTCACACGGAACTTTCCGGGTCCCCTGCCGTCCTTCGTCGTAACGAGGATAACGCCGCCCTTATAGTCCGTGCCGTACTGCACTGGTCCCGGCCCCTTGATGATCTCGACCTCGCGATGCTGTCCGCCGGGATGGTCAGAGATCTGATGCAGCATTCGATACAATACCGTTGAGTGGGAATGCGGGAATGCCGTCGATATAGACCTTGTCTGGTCAGAACTTGCACCGCGGACGCGCACCATCTTGCTGTCCTTTGCCGCAGGTGCCACATAGAGCCCCGGAACCTGCGAGAGGATGTCGGAGAGGTCGCGGTAGCCGCGCTCCTTGATCTCCTGCTCCGTGATCGTGTTCGTCGTCACGATACTTGTCGACGCCGTCCGCGTCGACATTGACCATAGTCCGTCGTGGGTAGTCCGCATCCGCGGCATACGCATGCGGGAGGAAGACAAATCCTGCCGCGACCGCCGCGGCAAATACCGCTGGATGTTTCCTGCTGTGCTTCATGAATACCTCTCCTATCCCTGCACAAAAAAGACTGTCCCCTGTACTGACCGCACGAAGAACAGTCTCTGCAAGAACACACTCAGAGTCATCCTGTTTCATCGTTCTCCTTTTCAATATGGGAAGGTCGCCGCATTTCTGCGACGGCCCCTGTGAACAGACACACAGCCATGTATCTGCTCAGGCGCAATACCATAGGCATAAGCCCTTAGGATATTTTTGCTCGGAAAACGTATGTAATTTTCTGTTTAATTCTACTAAAATTCTTTTTATCCCGTCAATCCGTTTCTAATAATCCCCTATTCTCACCGCCGATAGCGCACGCAGAGCGCCTGATCCGCTATGTAGCTCGCATCTTGAGGCTCCCTTATACGCCCATCTCCGCCGGCTATGCGTAGAGTACCGTTTCTGCGAAAGAGTCATGCGGTGTCGTACAGCAAAACGGTATTCCGTAAGTTCCTGCCGCAAATAGGCGAAAATGCGATACATATCGGAGCAGTTATGATAAATACACACGGCAATCTTCGGACGATCACGTTTGATGACATGGATGCCGCCCTGCAGCATATCAAGCTCATAGCCTTCAATATCCGCCTTCAAAAACCCGATATGCTCATCCTTAAAAAGCTCGTCGATTTTATGAATGACAAGTTCATCACCTGAGTCCGCCTCCTCGGAAACCCGTGAGCCAAGCTGCGCATTCGTCCCGCTGCCGAAAACGACATGCCCTCGGCACCCCTCTTTTCCGATTCCTGCTTGAATGAGCTGTATTCGCTCGCGATCAAGTGCCCACTCCCGGCATAGCCGTTCCACACGAGCGGAAAGAGCCTCAAATGATACCCGATTCGGCTCAATGGCATAGATGCGTGAAAAACCGCCCTGGCGACTAAACAGGTACTGCTCAATCGTATCCCCGACGTATGCACCAATATCCACAAACACCTCACCGTAGGCGCATCCGTAAAATTCCGGCAGCGAGAAATATGCCACTCTTTCCAGGTGCTGCAAAGGACGATTTTCAAGATGAGCCAGAATCCGATCCGCATAGACCGCGCACGATGCCTTGGTCCAACGCATCTGCATTCTCCATGATTTCTGCTGCATGGCATGCATACACATACTCAGCCACGAGCAAGTACGAATGCCGATCGCTGTCAACTGTGCGCCGATCTCTGCAGGTTCGCCGATCATCTGTACAGAGGAGAACAGCCGCATCCGGATATGCAGAGACCTTGGACGGCGGAATAACCGGCTTGCCACGATACCCCTGTCTCATACTCTGGCATTATTATTGTCCACATAGGCACGGATCGATATCTCCGCTTCAGCACGGCAACAGTTCGGTGGTCGATCCCGTACCGAACACCAGCCATCTTTTTGCCGCGCACTGTCTTCACATGATCTGCCGCTTTCGCAATCCTTCTTTCTTTAGACGCCGCATCCAATCGTTGTCCGTCATTACAGCAGGTCTCCTTCCATCCGTGTCGAAAACAGGCTTTCTCGTAACGAATGAGATCTCCATCGCGCCTTTCACAGAGGGATCGCACATCTTCAAACATCGAGGCACTTTCATATTTAGTTCATCCCAGCGATTATCCGGATTTAGCGTTGGCAGCAGGATCCGCATAGCCTCATTATACGCATGACGGAATCTGTCGAATCCCGCAATCGCCACGCGCGTCGACCCCGATGCTGTCAGCAGACGAAGGGCACAAAATCACTGCATTGTCGAAATGGGTCCAGCCGCGCTTGACCGCACGATTGAAATTATGACAAACGCGTCGTTCCCATCCCCCGGTTGAATGCTCGAAAGGACAATTTTCTTCGCCGCTGCAAAGGACGTTCCATGCGCATTTTCTGAGCATAATCATAACGTGCGCTGTTGACGAAGAATAGGTAGTCATAGTCATAACCGTCGCAAATCGCATTGACCCCCATCACGACTGGGTGTTCTGATCAATGAAGGCTTGCACTCTGCTGTATCTCGTCCACAACAGATCGTCCGGGGGCACCAGAGTATCGTGCGTTCCCCAAACGCTTTACGAAGAACGTATCGCCGCCTCATCATCCACGTGGCGGGACTGGTTTTCTAGGAAGCGGCGTTCAAGCAGGTCATAGTCATATTTGCCGCTCTCCTGCGACAGAGATGATAATATTGCGCATATCACGCATTTGCCCCTATGATTGCGCTGAAGGTATGCGATATTGTTGACGTGGTACTGGTAAAGTCCAGCGATAAAAGCATGCTGTGGAGTATCCCCATGTATAGGTCTGACGAAATGGCTCCATGTAGGTGTCGATGGCATCCATAATGGCGTCCAAATCGTAGTTGCCATGCTTTTGTCGATTGAGGTAGCTCGTGACCAATTCCGTCGTCGCATTGCCTGCTCCACGTCCCATGCCGCAAAGGCTCGCATCCACCATGACGGTGCGCCCGGATGACTGCAGCAAATTGACGAAATGAATGGTCAGCGCAAAGGAGAGCTGCGCGATTGTTGTGCGAATGGAACCCCAGTCCGATTGCCCTGTCGTCGAGCTTTTTGGCATTCATCATCACGAACAATCCGCTCCAAAATCCTCCTCATACATCGCGCCAAATGTATCGACAACGGATAACGCAACGGGTGAAAAGGCGTTCACCGCCCTCACCAGATCTTCTAAATCTGCATCGCTGTACGCCATCGACGCCCTGCTTGCAGGAACACACGATACCCTTTTGCACGTATCTTCTGCAACAGCAAGGCCTCTTTATGTTTTCCATGTGGAATACGACGCGAATCGCATCAATGGATGCCCCATCGCAAGGGGAAGCCGTTCCGTGTCATAGCGATCCCAATCGATCATCGCAACGTATGCTGTTCGCTCTGATGGCTCCACGAGATAAGGAACGACATCCGTCGGGAGATGAAAAGAACGTTGTTCCTTCCTGCGCTGTTTGTCTTTCAGCCAACCAACCTCAATGATATCAACACGCGCCTCCTGCAGTCTCTCTTAATAATTCTTGATTGCAGGCGTACCAAAATGTGACTCGGTAATATACGCGCCATCACGCAGTGTGCAGTCCAGCAGCATAATGCTCCCTCTGTCATCTTCTTGCTCCTTACCGTAAATAACAATACGTAGAACCTGCTCTCTCAAAACAACTCTGATGATGCGGTTGGAGAGCTGCATGGTGTTGCGGTGGATCACCGAGGCTATCTCATCCTGCGCATACCAGATGATATAAGGACAGGAACATCGGGTGATCGCGCAGGATCTCAGGAGAGGAACGCCCCCACGTAAGCCTTAGCTCCGTGATACTGGCGTTCGAGTCCACGACACCGAACACATTCTCTTCCGACAATATTCTATCTGGAAGAGACGCTGTCTGCGTTGCTGCGCTGCACACAACGCTTTTCCACGCGGAAGTTCCGCCAGGATGCGCATACGGACGCGCTCCAAAAGTGCAGCGCACACATCCAGATATTCCCGCATCGCTGCCTCATCCCGTCTGTAGTGACATCTCTGTCATATCTGCGTGTACTGTCGCCCCAGCAGAGGATGTGCTGTGCCGCCATATCCCGTGCAGATTTCCTGCCACGCCGCAGACGGCCCTTCATCACGAGCCATGGAGAGGGCCCATACCAACCGTCGAAAGAAATGCCTTTAGGCTGGCACTGCTGAAGAAGTTGATATGTTCCGCACTGAACTCCTGATAGAGGTCTGCATGGGTCCGAAACTGTTCCATGTCAGGAAGAAAGAGATAGAGTTTCCCATGTGCCCCCAAAAGAGACAAGCACTCCTTCACATTTTTCTGCAAATCAAGCAGATGCTCCAACACACCGCTTAGAATGATAAGATCAAAGGCCCCTCCAAGATCCTCAGGAAGCCTTCCAAGCCCTCCCTGATAGGCCTCAATCCCATAGTGTTCCTTGATGTACGTGCAGTTTTTCCCCGACAGTTCAAGACCTGTCAAATGCGTGTAACCACGACGTTGCAATTCTCCCAACAGCCCGCCTGATGCACAGCCGATATCGAGAATACGTGCATCTTTGCCAATGTGTTCCGCAATAAATGCCGCCTCGCGCTCATAGACGCGTTTCATCGCTGAGAGGACAAAAGGATGTCCCCTCATAACGCGATAACATTGCATAGTAGTCCGCAAGCGGCATGGACCCTCGATGTTTCCGCGTAGAAGAGACCACAGGCGGAACACGCGCAGACATCATACGCATCGAAACGGCATGATGGAGGCTGCGGCAGAGAAGTCCCGTCGAAAGACGTGACGCGCTCGCTCCGTCGGTGTGCCGCAAACAGGGCACGTATCGCGTAAAATCTTCATTTCGTCGCACCTTTTCCGTTTGACTTCTCCTCGACGAGTGGAATGATCATATTCTCTGCGAGCTCCTCACGTGAAAGGAATGGCGCCATATCCTCCAACGGCGGCGAAAAGAGTGAGCCATCTGCCAGTCCTTCGTTGCCGACTTTGGCTCAGATGGTTGATCTGTACTCGACGATGACTCGCACAGGAGGGGACCATCCGCCGCAAGGGTTTCACTAACAGCTCTTCCAGTCCGTCATTCGTCTCAATGCGGACGTACGGCAGCCCAAACGCAGCTGCAAGTGCCCCAAAGTCGGGGAAACCAAGATCACCGCTTGCAGGACCAACGCCAACGAAAGTATGTCCCGCAAACACACTGCTCTGCGTCTGGCGAATCTGATGGTATCCTTCATTGTTGAGCACAAACAGAACAATCGGTAAGCGGTTTGTCGCGATGGTCTGGAGCTCTTGGACGTTCATCATGATGCTTCCGTCGCCCCTCGATACAGAATACGCGTCTTTTTCCCATTTGCAGGCAGGCTCCAATGGAGGCAGGAAGTGCGTATCCTGGAACCCATTGCCCCCATTGATGAGGAAGCGATCACCATCCTGATGTAGAACGCCTGACTTCCCGCGACACTCGCCGAAGCATTGGCAGCAATGGTCACCGCATTTCTCGGCAGATTTCTGCTCATCACGCCGAGGAATGCATAGAGGTTGACCTTCCGGATGCCCTGTCGATGACGCTCCTGCACAACAGGGTAGCGCTCTTCCACGCTGCACAGCGCTGCAGCCATGTCAGGACAGTGACACGCCCTCTGCCTCATGCAGAAGTACCTCCATGAACTCTGCTGCATCTGCACAGATTGGCAAATCAACGTGAACGATCCATTTTTCCATCTCAAGGGGATCAATGTCAACCATTGCCACATAGGCAGCACGCGCCCATGTCTTCGTATTCCAGCCGACTTGATTGATGCTCATACTGGCACCAATAGAGAGCACCATATCACTGTTCTGAACGGCAAAAATTACCCGCACGGTCGCCCATAGTTCCCGCCGCGCCCCACGTAGAGCGGGTCGTCCGATCCGATGAGGTCGATACTGCCCCAACAGGTTACAACGGGAATGCGGAGTACTTGACACAAGCGCTTAAACACCTGCATGCCACCTGACAAGCGGATTCCATTACCTGCATAGAGGACGGGCCTCTCTGCTTTTTTCAGTTGTGCAAGGACCTTCTGTACCCGCTGTCCGCACATCTGTCCTTCCCTCGGGTTCAGGCTGTGCATAGCCTTCTAAAATCTGCTTCTTCCACATACATGCCCCGCACATCCAGTGGTATATCGATCCAGCATGGTCCCGGACGGCCTTCCCTGTGCGAGGAAGAATGCTTTCTCAAGCTCATAACGAACACGCGTTGGATCCATCAGCATAACAGCGTTCTTCGTCATATTATGACGAACCGCAGAGACAACATCCGCCTCCTGCCCGCCAATCGTACGAATTTTTTCCGCCACAACCGGCAATGCACAGTGTACTCTTCGCCTGCCCCGACAAAACGATCATCGGAATCGAGTCCTGATACGCTCCAACGACGCCGCTGATCGCATTAAGTGCCCCCGGCCCGCTCGTCACACATAGCACTGCCATCTCGCCATGAAGACGTGTGTAGCACTCTGCGGCCATTGCTGCCGCCTGTTCAGGATGGTGATAGATGGTCGAAAAGAGCATCATGATGTCCCAGAGAATCATTAAGGTGCATCGCACCGCCGCCAACCACAGAGAACGCCTGTTGCACGCCATGCGCTGCAAGAAAGTCCGCAATGTAGTCTGATACTTTTATTGCCATTTCGTCTCCCTCTAAAAATCCCTTTTAGCTCAACGCGCTCCCATTTCACCGCCGATAACGCACGCAGAGTGCCTTGATCTTCTGCGGGTCGATCTCGAGGAGGTAATCCTTCTTGAGACACCAGCGCCAGTTGAGCCCAACGGTGCCCGGGGTATTCATGCGCACGCTCGTCGAGCCCGAGGATGTCCTGCATGGGATGATCGCCATGCGGGCACGTGAGGCGTACGCCGCCTGATGAGACGCTGGCAGATGGTCCGTGGACGGTCGGAGGTCGTCCCCACGAGGTTGGCGAGCGATCTCGCGCAGCACCTCGTCGATGTCGCGGTTGTACCCAGCCGACGGTGGTGTTGTTGTCGCGTCCCCGTGTAGACGATGCTGTTCTCGGGCGCGGTGAAGCCGATGCGTCCCTGAGCTGTTTCCTGCGATGAGGAACCGGACGATCCGCATCCCGGGGAAGCCGCAGTCGTCACGCAGGCGCTCCACGTCGGGCGTGATGATGCCGAGATCCTCCGCGACGACGTTGAGCTTGCCGAGGTCGCTCGATCGCGTCGAAGAAGGCCTTGCCTGGGCCCTTGAGCCACGTGCCGTTAAGCGCGGTCCTGCCTTGCCGTCCACCGACCAGTAGGACTCGAACTGCGGAAGTGGTCGATGCGGATGATGTCCATCCTGCTCGCGCAGTTTACGGAAACGGCGTTTCCACCATGCGTACTTCTCCGCCGCCATGGCGTCCCAGTTGTACTGCGGGTTCCCCCACAGCTGGCCGTTCACGGCGAAGTAGTCGGGCGGTACGCCCGCGACGGTGCGGCGTGCCGTCCTCGTTCAGGTCAAAGAGGTGCTGATGCGCCCAGACGTCCGCGCTGTCCTGCGCGATAAAGATCGGCATATCGCCGAGAATCTCGATTCCCTTCGCGCGTGCGTAGTCGTGCAGGCGGTTCCACTGCGCATGGAAGACGTACTGCTTTGAAGTAGTCGAGCTCCATCGCATCGCGCTGCCGCTCACGGAGCGAGCGGAGTGCGTCAGGGTCACGGCGTTTGATCGCTGCATCCCACCCGTCCACGCAGCGCCGCCGTACTCTTTTCTTCGCCGCGTGAAAGAGCGCATAGTCCTCGAGCCAGTATGCTTCCTTCTCGCAGAACGCACGGTAGTCTGCATTCGCCGCCCCCTGCGCACGGAAGGCACGGAACGCCTTTTTCCAGAATCTCCTTCTTGAACGTGCGTACGCGATCAGTGCTGATGAAGCCCGAGTTCGCCTCTGTATGGCAGGAAAAGGTCTTTCTCCTTCAACCAGCCGCGCGCAGCCAGTGGCTCGGGGTCGATGAGCATAAAGTTCCCGCAAAGGCGGAGATGGACTGATAGGGGAGAGGCTGCTCCCTGACGGGTTGAGCGGGAGGATCTGCCAGACCTTTTGCCCTGCATCTGCAAGGAAATCAACGAAGCGGTACGCCTCCTGCCGAAGTCGCCCACGCCGTACTTTGAGGGCAGGGAGGTTGGATGCAGGAGGATGCCCGCCTTGCGCTCGTATCGCTGCTCCTCCCTGTCGCTCGCGCAGAGCAGGCCGAAGAGCGGCGGGATGCGGACGCGCAGATGCCCGCGCTCGACCTCGTAGGTGCGCGAGGGCTTAAAGACGTCCTCAAACACACCACAGGCAAAGTCGCTCACGTCGAGATCGACGGTCAGCGTCTCCGTCCGGCTGCGGTTGAACGCTACGACAAAGATACCGGGCCCTTCTCCTCATTGAACACGTCGTAGCCCGAGCGGATCGTGCGCGCATAGGCGATGACGTCGCCCGCCCCGTAGAGGCGGCAGGATGTCGCCCGTGCGCAGAGCATCGTTCCTGTTGCGCACGGCAATGAAGCGCGTTACCCAGTCGCGGATCCGAGAGTGCCATGCTCCCAGTCGTAGGGACGGCGATTGAACGGATCCTGAACCCCTGCATCCCGATCTCGTCGCCGTAGTAGACGCTCGGCACGCCGATAGGGACATCTGCCAGAGCGTCGCCATGATGAGGCGGCGGATACCGAGCATCGCCTGATCGAGCGTCAGCGCGCACGCGCGACTGCTCGATCGCGGGCATGCCTCGTAGTATGGGACATCGCCGAGGATGAGATGCGCGCTGCACGTCATGACCGCGATGAGGTTCATCATGGCGTAGAGATTTTCCGGATAGTTTTCGATCTGGCTTCGCCATGCGCCGCACTGTCAACTCACCCATCTGCCGCCCCCGTCAGGAAGTCCAACATCGTACTGCGCAGCGGGTAGTTCATCGTCGAGTCCATCTCGTTGCCCGAGGTACTCACGCGGCGTGCCGTAGGCGACCTTGTTCGACGCGTCCTCCCAGACCTCACCGATCATGACTGCGTCGGGGCTACGCTTCTGAGCTCGGCAAAGAAGGTCTTGAGGAAGGTCGGCGGCAGCTCGTCGATGACGTCCAGACGCCAGCCCGCGATCCCTCGTTCATCCAGGTGATGGAGGACGCTGTCCTCCCCCAGATGATGAAGTCCATGTAGGATGGATCCGTCTCGTTGACGTTTGGCAGGGTGTCAAAATTCCACCAGCAGTCATACTCATTTGGGAAATTGCGGAAATGGTACCACGAGTAGTACGGCGATTCCTTCGACTGATATGCGCCAAGCGAATCATACTGCTTCCCTGACGGTTGAAGTAGATGCTGTTGCTCCCCGTGTGGCTGAATACGCTGTCGAGGATGATGCGGATGCCGCGTTCGCGTGCCGCCGCGACGAGACGGCGGAAATCCTCGATATCGCCCAGCATGGGGGTCATCAGATGATAGTCCCCGTATCGAGGTGATGATTGCTCTCGGACTCAAACACGGGGTTGAAGTAGATGCACGAAATGCCAAGTTTTTCGAGGTAGTCGAGTTTCTATGACCCCGCGCAGATTTCCGCCGAAGAAGTCATAGGCGATGATCTCCTTCGTGTCGGGATCCTTGAGATACATCGGGTCGTCCGTCCAGTCCGTACGGATGACAGCGCCCTTCTTGCGCACGATGGTATCCTCGCGCGCGCAAAGCGGTCGGGGAAGATCTGATACATGACGCTGTTCTTGAACCAGTCCGGTGTATGCGCTCCGCGATTGTAGATCGTCACCTGATAGGAGGGCGGCTGCTCGCGATAGAGTGCGCGACGCCGCCGAGCATCTCCGCGTTGTTCCTAGAAATATGTGCCGCTCTCCATCGTGATAATGAAGTGACCAGAGAAGGCAGCCGTGATCCGGCAGCTCGATCCACGCCGTGTAGAACCGCTGTGCGGCATTCGCATCATGCGACACAGAGCGTGACGAGCTGCTCCCCCGCCTGATCCCTGCCAAAGCCGCAAGAGCACCTGCCGCACCGGCTCACCCGGTGCGGAGCTGCAGGCCGAGACGCATCCGGCTCCCCGCCCGCCGCGCCGACGATGGAGCGGAAGTAGATGTTCTGGCGAATTATGTTCTACCTGGATAGGATTCCAGCATAGTGCCTCTCCTTTCCTCTTGGTTATACATCAGAAACCACCGGCGAATCGTTCATTATCGTTCAAACGAATTCACCAGCGGTTTTGTGGAAAAACTCTGACAAATTAGCTAAAATCTGTTATTTCTTTTTCTGAGGCGCTCGTAGAGCTTCTTGTACTCCCCTGCCGAACGCGTCCAACTAAAGTCGCCTTCATCGCCGCATAGACGAGCTGACGCCACTCACGCAGGTTCTCGTAGACGGAAGCGCGCGTTTCACCGCATACATCATCTCATGCGCGTTGTACCTGTAGAAGAGGAAGCTGTTGCCCTTGTCAGGGTCGGAACGATCGAACTGGACGACGGTATCCTTCAGACCGCCCGTCTCACGCACGACAGGGATCGAGCCATAGCGCATGGCGATGAGCTGTCCGAGCTCGCACGGCTCGAAGGTCGATGGCATGAGGAAGATGTTCGATCCAGCATAGATACGCTGTGCCGCTGATTCGAGAAGCAGATATTGACCGACGCCTTCGTCGGATGCCGCCACGCCAGCTCCTTGAACCACTCATAGTCGTGCTCGCCCGTCCCGAGCAGAACGAACTGCATATCCTCGTGCTCGAGCATCTCTGTCGATGATGCGCGATGAGATCGATGCCCTTGTTCGGCACAGGCGCGTGATCATCGCCACGAGCGGCGTACGACGCGACTCGGCCAGCCTGAGCTCGCTGCAGGCGCACCTTGTTGTCGACCTTGCCCTCGGCAGCGCTCTTCACGTCATAGCTGACGTAGATCTCCTTGTCCGTCTTCGGATCGTAGATCGGTTGTTGATGCCGCTGACAATCCCAAAGAGATCCTTCTGACGCTTGCGCAGGAGTCCGTCGAGATGTTCCCTCGTAGTACTCGTACTGGATCTCCTCGGCGTAGGTCTTGTTGACGGTTGAGATATAGTCGGTGTAGATGAGCCCCGCCTTCATGAAGTTCACGGCATCGTAGAACTCAAAGTCCCCATTGTTAAAGCATTCCAGTCAAGCCCGAGCACATCCGGACATGACATTTTTCGGGAAGATGCCCTGATACCGCAGATTGTGGATGGTAAAGAGCGTCTTGATCTTCGTATAGCGCGGATCATCCGGATGCTCCAGCTTGAGGAGGACGGGGATGAGCGCCGTGCCAGTCGTTGGCGGATGATGTCGGGCTGAAAGTCGGTGCGGGAATGCACCAGCACAGCGCGGTTGAGAAGGAGAACCGCCCGCATCGTCAGGGTAGCCATAATAGCCCTCGCGGTTAAAGTACCCTCGTTGTCCACGAAGTAGTAGGTCACGCCTTCGTACTCGTAGGAGTCGATGCCGACAAATTCTCTCACGCCATGCGACATGGAGCGTGCCGTCATAGATATGCTCTCATCTTGTTGCGGATTGCGGGGTCGATCGACCCGTACTTCGGCAGGATGACGCGGCAGTCCACGCCCGCCTTGACGAGGGCAGCAGGGAGCGATCCTGCCACATCAGCGAGTCCGCCGGTTTTTACAAAGGGTACCATGCCTGATGCCGCATATAGTACCTCATCCCAATATCCTCCTTCTCATGTGGCCGGTGCCGTAATCATCCGACCGTTTCTTCTATCCCCGCCTGTGTTCGGTGCAGATCGTGCGGGTTATATCCTGGCGGCGCGCGCTTCTTCGGCGCGGACCCGTATCCCTGCACCGTCTTGCGCGCGGACTCTTGGCGGCGGTCATACCCTGTTTTCTTCTTGCCCGTTTCGGTGTCCTTCACCGCCGTTTTTACGCCGCGTGCGGATGCGGTCTCTTCACGGTCTGCACCGCGTCCTCATCCTTCTTCGCCGTACGCTTTGTCGCTGTGCGCTTCTTTGGCGCAGCCTCGGTCCCCGCTGCAGCAGCTCGACGTCTTGGCGGCAGCCGTGCGCTTCTTTTTGGCGCGGGCAGATGTGGTTCGTCGCCGTGCGCCGCTTGGGCGCTGCCTTTGCCTCAGTCGCGGGGCATCCTCTTTAGCGGCAGCTTTTTCGGCGCAGCCTTCACGGCCACCTTTTTCTTGTCCACCGTCTCGGTGCCGCGTCCGCCGGCAGCGCCGACGCTCAGCGACGACATCGGTCTTGACCGTCTCACTGATCGGCGTTCCTGCCCCGCTCTGTCCCTTCAGACGATAGAACACCGTCGCGAGCGGCGGAACAGTGATGACGATGGACTGGTCGCGCCCGTGGAACGGATAATCCCGTCGCTGGTGATATCGCCCGCATTGACGACGCCGCTCCCCGCCAAACTCCTCCAGATCGGAGTTGAACACCGACGTAGTGCCCTTCGTCGGCACGCCGATGCGGTAGCCGTGACGCACCTCGGGGGTAAAGTTATGGACGCAGACGAGAAAATCGCTGCGTTTTTCGGCGCGCCGCACGAGGGCGACGACGCTGTTCTCGATTGTCGTTGCAGTCGATCCACTGGAAGCCGTTCCAGTCGAAATCGACCCTGCCAGAGAGCCTTGTTATCGACGTAGAATTTATTCAGAGCCTTGGAGTATGCGAGCATCTTCGTATGACCGGGTACTGCTCGACGAGATGCCAGTCAAGGCTGTCGTCGAAGTTCCACCTCGATGAACTGCCCATACTCACCGCCTCATGAAGAGCAGCTTTTGCCGGATGCCATCCAGTAGCCGAAGAAGCCGCGCAGCCCCCGCGAATTTCATGCCAGTGAGTCGCCCGGCATTTTGTTGATGAGCGAACACTTGCCGTGCACGACCCCATCATGCGAGAGCGGCAGGACGAAGTTCTCGGAGAATGCGCATGCAGCGAGAAGGTGAGTTTGTCCTGATTCCACTGCGGTAGATCGGGTCGAGGCTCACGTAGTCGAGCATGTCATTCATCCAGCCCATGTTCCACTTGTAGTTGAACCCCATGCCGCCCATGTAGACGGGTTGAGATCAGCGGCCACGAGGTGGACCTCGGCGATCATGAGCGCCTGCGGATGATACCGAAGATCGTCCTCGTTGAGTTTCTTCAGGAACCCATCGCTCGAGATTGCCCGTGTCGCCGTATTTGTTCGGCTGCCACCGCCGTCCTTGCGCCCGTAGTTGAGGTAAAGCATATTCGCGACCGCGTCGATGCGCAGGCCGTCGATGTGAACCTCAAACCAGAACAGAGCGTTCGAGATGAGGAAGCTCTGCACCTCCCGGTGCGGTCGTAGTCGCTGGTCGTGCCCCACTCCCCAGTTCTCCGCGCGCTGCTCATTGTCGGACTCGTAGAGATTCTTTCCGTCGAAATGGCGCAGTCCCTGCTCATCCCTGCAGTAGTGCCCCGGCACCCAGTCCATGATAATCTGATGCTATCTGCATGGGCGGTATCAACGAGGTAGCGGAACGTCAGGCGTGCCGTAGCGGCTCGTCACAGCGAAGTAACCCGTCGCCTGATACCCCCATGACCCATCATAGGGGTGCTCGCAGAGCGGCATGAACTCGATGTGGGTATAGTGCATCTCCTGACATAGCTTGATGAGCTGATCCGCCATATCGCGGTAGGAGATACTCACCGTCCAGCGTGCGCCGCCACGAGCCCGCGTGCACCTCGTACGTGAGCATGGGGGCGCTCGTAGAGGACTCACGTGCCTTCTTTTTCTGCCACGCTGCGTCCTTCCACTCATAGTGGTTCATATCATAGGTACGGGATGCGGTCTGCGGTTTTTCTCCGCATAGAACCCGTAGGGATCCGCCTTCATAATGCGCGGTCCGCCCCACTGTGGCTCGATGGCGTACTTGTAGATCTCGCCCTCGCCGAGTCCCTCGACGAAAGTCTCCCAGATCTCACCGTCTCTGACCCGCTGCATGGGCTGTGCATTGGCGTCCCAGTCGTTGAATCCGCTGACAACACCGACGGATTTTGCATTCGGCGCCCACACGGTAAAACGGACACCGCGTTTGCCGTCCCGTTCGATAAAGTGCGCCCAGCATTTCCTGTGCGTGATAATTCGTCCCCTGATGAAAGAGATAAAGATCAAACTCACTGAGTGCCGACGTCTTCATAAAACCCTCCTATTTACTCCCCGAATACGCTGTCAGGAGATGATCAAAGGCTTGATGTCCCAGATATCCCGTGCGTATTCGTCAATCGATCGCGGTCAGACGAGAAGCGGCCGGAGTACGCGACGTTCATCGCCGCCGTACGTGCCCAGCCTTCCTTGTCAAGGAACCGCTTTCATCACCTCAACGCGTGCTTCATCGACGCGTTGAAGTCCTTCAAGATAAAGAATTCATCGTTCGCGTGCAGGAGATAGTCATACAGCGAACGGAAATCTCCATAAGTGCCGTCGACAGAGCTGCTTCGGCACATTGCGCACCTTTTCATTGGTATGGTACTCATCCCACGCCGAGTAGGTGCCATTCGCGTAGTAGTCCACTGACCTCGGCGCGCAGCCCGAAGATGACGCATGCTCATCGCCGACCGCCTCGCGGATCTCAACGTTGGCTCCGTCCAGCGTGCCGAGCGTAATGGCACCGTTCATCATGAACTTCGTTGCCTGTGCCCGACGCCTCCTTCGACGCCGTCGAGATCTGCTCGCTGACGTCCGCCGCCGGATAGACCAGCTCGCCGATGGAGACGCTAAAAGTTCTCGATGAAGATCACCTTCATCATGTCGTTGAGCGAACGATCCTTGTTGATGCGGTCGGCAACGGCATTGATGAGACGGATCGTCTCCTTTGCGATGTAGTAGCCCGGTGCCGCCTTTCCCCGAAGAAGTGAGGTCACAGGCAATGTGAGATAGTTTTTTGTCCTGCTTTGCACGCTGGTAGCGGTACATGATGTGCAGGATATTCATCAGCTGGCGCTTGTAGGAGTGGATGCGCTTCACCTGGATGTCAAACATGGAGTCGGATTCAGGCGCACGCCGTTGTGCGCCTCAATGTAGCGTGCCAGCCCCTCGCGGCGCAGATGCTTGATCTCCATCAGGCGCTTGCGGAAATGCGCATCCTCGACGAATGGATGCAGTCCGTCCATCTGCTCCGGGTGGCGATGCCATACGCGCGAGCCAAGCGACTCGTCGATCAGAGCAGTCAGCTCGGGGTTTTGCCCCATCAGCCAGCGGCGGTGCGTGATGCCGTTCGTCTTGTTGTTGAACTTGCGCGGCGTGTACTCGTAGAAGTCACGCAGCGTCGTCGACTTGAGGATATCCGTGTGGATTTTCGCCACCGTTGACGCTGTGCCCGCCGACAATGGAGAGCCGCGCCATGTGTACGACGCCGTCTTGGATGATGGAGAGGCACGTACCTTCTCCTCGTCGCCCGGATAGCGGCGGCGCACCTCCTCAAGGTGGCGGCGGTTGATCTCGTCGATGATCATGTAGATGCGCGGGAGCAGCGGGCGGAACATATCGACGCTCCACGTCTCAAGCGCCTCGGGCATGATCGTGTGGTTCGTATAGGCGATGGTGTCGCGCGTAATCGCCCACGCATCCTCCCACGTCAGCTCCTCGTCATCGACCAGCACACGCATCAGCTCTGCCACGCAGAGTGCAGGGTGCGTATCGCTAATGTGGATGCCGATCTTTCTGCCAAAGTCGTAGATACTCATGCCCGTTTTCTTGTAGTGACGGACAATGCTCTGTACGCCTGCCGAAACGAAGAAATACTCCTGAATGAGGCGCATCCGCCGCCCTCGAACGTGCTGTCGTCGGGGTAGAGATAGCGCGATCGACTCGACAAAGTCCCGATACTGATTGCGCTGGTGGATCTGCTCCTGGGTCAGCGCCCCGTAGTCGGAGAAGTCGCGATTGACCTCGGCGTTCCACTATGCGCAGCGTATTCACCGTCGCATCGTGGTAGCCGACAATCGGCATATCGTACGGAACCGCCATGACGATCATCGGATCCTCATGGACGAGCTCCAGCTTGCCGTCCACCTCACGCGTAGGCATTTCCGTAGAACTTCACATCGACAGACTTATCGGGCTTGCGGTACTCCCGCGAAGCCGTCACGCAGCCAGTTGTCAGGCAGCTCCACCTGATTTCCGCCAACGATCTTCTGCTCGAAAGTCCGTACCGATAGCGGATGGTGCAGCCATGCCCCGGCAGACGGTGTGCGAGCGAGTCGATAAAGCAGGCGGCGAGACGGCCGAGCCGCCGTTGCCGAGTCCCGCATCCGGCTCTTCCTCGTAGGGCGTCCGAGAGCTCAAATTGAACTCCTGCAGAACCTCCTGCATCGCCTCCTCAATGCCCAGATTGATGAGATTGAGCGCAGGAGACGACCGAGCAGAAACTCAACGGAAAAATAGTAGATCTGCTTTGACGCGCTTCGCATGTACTGCCGATTCGTCTTGATCCAGTTGTCCGAGATGGACTGCTTCGCCGTCGCTGCAATCGTCTTGTAGATTTCGGCTTCGGTCAGCTCGTCGAGATCCCGGCCAAAGAGAACGTGCGCCGTTGTGATAAAGCGGCTCTTCAGGATCTTCTTCATCGTTTCGTAAGACTTCCTGCGGGTCTTGCCATCTGTTCCTTATGTGCCAAAACGTCCACTCCTTTCCAACGCCCCGAGAGTTCCCTTTATTCCGCTTCCTGCCGGCGGCAGGCATCCCCAAGCAAAACCAGAAGCCGCAGCGGCTTCTGACAAATCCCTATACGCCTATATCGTCGCATTCTTGCGTATCACGAGCGGGTATTCCATGGCTCCTTCAGCCACTTGTCCGCCAGTGATGACGACATTCTTATCGCAGATGACGTTTCGACGAGTGCGCCATTCTGGATGTCGCATTTCTGCATGATGATCGAGTTGCGGATCTTCACCCCGCGCCCGACGGTGACGCCGCGAAATAGGATACTGTTCTCCACCTCGCCGCGTATGACGCAGCCATTTGCGATAGAGAGTTCTCCACCTTCGCCGTGTCCTTGTACTGGACGGGGACGCCGTCCTGATCTTTCGTATAGATCGGGCGTCACCCATGAAGAGCTCCTCCCAGACCGACGGATCGAGGATCTCCATGTTCGCACGATAGTACGTGGACATCGAGTCCACATGTGCCCATGCAGCCGTCGTGGGCGTAGGCAAACATCGTAGTTCGCAGCGCGGCGGATGATACCGTCGAGCAGGAATATTTGCCCGCCATGCTCGTAGGCATAGCGGACGCACTCGACAAAGACGTCCTTCTCCATCAGGTAGACGCCCATGGAGACCTTCATCCCCTCGTAGGCGACAGGCTTTTCAGTAATATCGAGAATGAGCCCGTTCTCCGCCGTCTCAATGACCACATTGCTGCCCGTGTTCTCATCCTCAGTCGTATGCGAGACGAGCGCGATATCCGCGCCCGTGTTCTGATGGAAGCGCAGCACCCTGTCAAAGTCCACATTGTAGACGAAACCGCCGTTCGCGAGCAGAATATAGTCTGCCGAGGCATGCCTCGATAAAGTCAAGATTATGATAGAAATTCTTGAGATCGCCCTTTCGCTGCTGCGTCTCATCAGGCACGGCAGGAAGGTAGAAGAGCCCATCGTGGCGGCGTGCCAGATCCCAATCCTTACCGGAACGCAGATGATCGAGGACAGAGCGCGGCTCATCGGGGAGCATCACGCCCACCTTGTGTATGCCGGAATTGACCATGCTCGACAGGGCAAAGTCAATCAGGCGGTATCGTCCGGCAAAGGGAATGGATTCCACCGCACGGCGGTCGGCAAGCTCACGAATCAGCGAGCCGTCCTCCCTGCAGATTGATCAATCCCGCGATAGTGTTCATCGTCTCACCTTTCCATTCACAGCAGCTCAGCCGACCTGCTGCTCACTCTCTGCAGCTGTCACAGTCTCCCCCTCGGGGATCACGGCGATCTGCGACTGCTCACCGACGACCTGTGCACCCGCGTCGACCGTGACGTTCTGTGCCAAGATGGCGTAGTCCACCACCGCATCTGCGCCGACGCGTGCCGAGGGCAGGAGAACGGAGTTGCGTACCACAGCGCCCTTGGCAACATGCACGCCCGGGAAGATCACGGAGTTCTCGACCGTTCCGAGGATCATCGATCCCTCACTGATCATCGAGCGCACGATACGTGCTTCCTTGCCGACGAACTGCGGCGGCATCGACGAGATTGAATGAGTAGATGCGCCACTGTCTGACAGTTCAAACGGAGGTTCGTCCTGCAGGAGATCCATGTTTGCTCGCCAGAGGGCTCTCAATCGTACCGACATCCTTCCAGTAGCCGTTGAATGCGTACGAATACAGGCGTCCGCCATCCGTCAGCATCTTCGGAATGATGTCCTTGCCAAAATCGTGGCTGGATGTCTCAGTCTTCGCGTCTGCCGTGAGATATTTCTCCAAATAGTCGCGGCTGAAGATATAGATGCCCATCGACGCGAGATTGCTCTTCGGCTTCGCGGGTTTCTCCTCGAACTCGATAATGCGTCCGGTCTCGTCCGTGTTCATGATGCCGAAGCGCGGTGCCTCATCCCACGGCACCTCAAAGACACCGATGGTCGCCTCCGCCTTCGTCTTCTATGCTGCTCGAGCATCCACGCATAGTCCATCGTGTAGATGTGGTCGCCCGAGAGATGAGCACATAGTCGGGATCTGACATGTCAATGAAGTTAAGGTTCTGATAGATGGCATCCGCCGTACCACGATACCAGTCTGCTCCCCTTCTCGCGCGCGTATGGTGGCGGTGACGAAGAGCCCTCCATCGCGCTTGTCGAGATCCCATGCGCCGCCCGAGCCGAGGTACTGGTTCAGCTCAAGCGGACGGTACTGCGTCAGCACACCGACACGCTCAATGCCGGAATTCACGCAGTTGCTCAGCGGAAAATCAATGATGCGGTACTTCCCGCCGAACGGAACGGCGGGCTTTGCGACGCGCTTCGTCAGTGCGTCGAGGCGGCTGCCTTGCCCGCCTGCCAGAATCATTGCCAAGCATTCAATCTTTCTCATAGGACATTCTCCCTCACGGATACCGGGCGGTATCCCCACCATGTATGCAATGGCTGATCGACAAAGTCTATGGTGCACTTGTTCGACACGCCATGTTTCTGCCGATTTGAAACACATTTCAGCTTCTTTTCCAGCACATTTCTTCTCGCGTTTCTCTCCCCTGCTTATTGTTTCATAGGGTTAGGTATTCGATACACAAAAAGAAATTTCCTGCCTTTTTCTTTCAATTTTTCAAAAAAATTTTTGAAAATGCGTGACATCTCGCCCTTCTACATCATTTATCGTAGCATGATTATAATATATGATTGTTGTAATGGCAAGCGCAGAAACAATAATAAAATGAATACAACGCTCAAGGCGATTGCCCCGAAAGCGTCCCGAAAAATATTGCATTTATTTGCCCGTGTGATAGAATGACGCAGTACATTTTTCATTGAGGAGGTGAACGATTTGCCAAACATTAAGGCATCCATTCTGAGTGTAAAATCTGACGCCAAGCGCCATGCACGCAATGTTGCGGAAAAGACGCGCGTCCGCCGTGCCATCCGCAGCGTCAACGATGCTGTTGCTGCCGGCAACGCAGATGAGGCGAAAAACCCTCCTCGTCGCAGCATACAAGTCCATCGACCAGGCTGCTGCAAACAACGTCTCACCACAAGAACGCTGCAGCACGCAAGAAGTCACGCCTTGCCAAGAAGGTCAACGCGCTGGCACAGTAAGGATAGAAAAACGCCATTCCATACGAAATGGCGTTTTTTTGTTGCTTATGTAAGAAAGCACGGAACTACATCGTTGTCATTTTATTCGCGTCCTATTTATAATTACCACATTAACAAGAGGATTTCACCCATATACGTCGAAATAATATTTTTTTATTAGTTTTTTTCTGTCTAATAGCACTTTTTCCCAAAACGGAAAAAGAGCAGAATTGTATTTAGGAGGTATTTGAATGGCAATCAAAATGCACGATAGTGCACCACCAAAGCAGCAAAGTGTCGGAGGAATCCTTGGATGGATCGAGAAGATGGGCAATCGGATTCCCGACATCACCATGCTTTTCATCTGCGCCTTTGTGATCACCTGTGTCCTATCCGCAATCCTCTCGCAGATGCACTTTGACTACGTGCATCCGTCGACCGGTGCACCGATCGAGGTCACCAATATGATGAGCCCAGCCGCCTCGTAACGCTGCTCACAAAGATGGTGACGAACTACACGGGGTTCCCGCCACTCGGCATGGTTATCGTAGCCACGCTCGGCATCGGCATTGCCGACGGCTCGGGCTACATCAACACGGGCCTGAAAAAAATCCTCTCCGTCACGCCGAAGGCCCTCATCACGCCGATCGTCATCCTCGTCGGTATGCTGAGCCATCTGGCACCGGACTCCGGGTACATGATTATCATCCCGATCGCCGCGTATATGTTTTATGCGACGGGAAAACACCCATTGGCGGGAATCGGAGCCTCCTTTGCCGGGATTGCCGGTGCATTCGCGGCCAACTATACGCCCTCGGCAATCGACCCTGTCATTCAGGGATTCACCCAGATGGCTGCGCAGATCATCGATCCGACCTATGAGGTCAATGTTCTGTGCAACTATTTCTACGCCTTTGGCTCGACATTCATCGTCATCGGTGCCTGCTGGTGGGTAACCGAGCGCATCGTCGATCCGTGGTGCCGCAAAGCTGCCCGGTCGATAAGGATATCGATGTACCCGCACAGGATCTCTCCGTCACGCCGAAGGAAAACCGTGCCTTCTACATCGCAAGTGCTGTCCTCACCCTCCTGCTCATCGGTCTGGTGCTCGCTCTCCTGCCGGAGGACTCCATCCTGCGTGACCCGAACGGCAACATTGCCAGCTTCAAGGCTCCCGTCATGCAGTCCATTGTGGCAATCATCTTCCTGCTCGCCGCCGCAACCGGTGTCGTCTATGGGATCATCAGCGGAAAATTCCGCAGCTCCAAGGACTTTACCAAGTCGATGGAAGAGATCACCAAGACGCTGATTCAGCTCATTGTATTCTATTTCTTTGCGGCACAATTCATGTATGTCTTCGGTGCCTCCAACATCGGCGCGCTGATTGCAATCTCGGGTGCAGAGTTCCTCAAGTCTCTGGCACTGCCACCTCAGGTGACAATCTTCGGTATCATTCTTTTCGTCGGCATGCTCAATCTCATCATCACATCAGCCTCTGCAAAGTGGGCAATTCTTGCGCCGATCTTCGTGCCGATGCTGATGGCCGTCGGCATCGCACCGGAGCTTACACAGGCGGCGTTTCGCGTCAGCGATTCGGCGGTCAATGTCTGTACGCCGATGTTCGCTTTCTACCCACTGATCATCGTCTACTGTCAGAAATACTACAAAAATACGGGGGTCGGAACACTCAGCTCTCTGATGCTGCCGTACACGATCACGCTTCTCATCTCATTGACGATTATGCTCTATGTCTTCTGGTGGCTGAACATTCCACTCGGTTTCCAGGCGGACTATGTCTATCCACGCGTCATGTTCTGATCATCCAGGAGGAATAACCATGAATACGAAAGAACTCGAAGAAGCCTTGGTGGAACGCTTTTCTCCGCTACGTGAATGTTCCGTCACAGAGCCACCCGAACGGCGGCTCAAAAGTCCCCAGCACGGAGACACAGTGGGATATGGCACGTCTCCTTCAAGGTGAGCTGAAATCCCTCGGTTTGAAGGATATATCCCTAAGCGACAAATGTGTTTTGACTGCGCAGCTTCCGGCAAATCTCCCCGCCGGCACGCCGCTGCCCCCAACGATCGGCTTTCTGTGCACATATCGACACCGTCGATGTGTCGCTCAGCCCCGTCGTAAAGCCACGTCGCCTCCATTACACCGGCGGCGACATCACACTGAACGCAGAGAAGAATATCGTCATGCGGGCAGCGCAGCACCCGGAGCTCTCGCCCTACGTCGGACAGGAACTGATCGTCACCGACGGCACCAGTGTCCTCGGCGCAGACAACAAAGCCGCTCTTGCGAATATCATGACGGCACTCGCAACGCTCGTCAACGATCCTGCGATTCCGCACGGCGACATCTGCGTCGCCTTTGTCCCCGATGAGGAATGCGGGCTCTGGGGCTCAAAGAACATGGACTTTTCAAAGTTCCCGGCCGATTACGCATACACCATCGACTGCTGTGCTCTCGGAGAAGTCGTCTACGAGACATTCAATGCGGGCTCCGCCGAGATCACCATCCACGGCGTCAGCGCACATCCGATGAGTGCAAAGGGGGTTCTGGTGAACCCGACACTACTCGCCGTGGACTTTGTCAACCTCTTTGACCGCAAGGAGACACCGGAATGTACCGAGGGTACAGAGGGATATATCTGGTGTCAGACGATCCGCTCCAATCCGACGACCGCAACGGTCGAGCTCAACATCCGCGACCACGACAAGGCACGCTATGAGAGACGCAAAGCCCTGATTGCCGAGAACGTTGAAAAACTGCGCCGTATGGAGCCACGCTGCCGTGTCGAGTACACGATGGAGGACACCTACGGCAATATCGCAGATGCGGTCACGGATGAAAATCGACAGGCAATCGACCATATCTACACGGCAATGAACCGCCTGGGGATCACGCCGCACACGATCGCCATGCGCGGCGGAACCGACGGCTCATTTATCTCAACAAAAGGGATCCTTACACCGAACTACTTTACGGGTGGGCTCAATTTCCACTCCAACTGTGAGTTTCTCCCCATCCCGTCGCTGCGCAAATCCTACGAGGTGACCATGATGCTGATTGCGCTCGCCCTAGGGAAGCACTGATAAATTTGACACCAATCTGGCAGACCTCATTTTATCAGCGACTCGCTAGAAAATCACGGAATGCGTTTGAATACATAGAACCCGATCACTGCCTGCAGGATGCTGAGCGCGGCGAGCATGGCAAATGCCGTCTGCAGCGTTGTGAGTGAGGAGACGAATCCGATGGCGGCAGGTCCCGCGAGAATGCCGAGGTATCCCATGGTGCTGACGGCGGAGACCGCCGCACTGACCGGCATGACGTTCTGCCGCCCCATCAGGGAGAAGAAGACGGGCACGATGTTCGCGCTCCCGATGCCGATGGCAAAGAAGCCGACGTAGAGCAGCGCATCTACGGGCGCAAACATGACGAGCAGAATCCCGCCGAACGCGAGCAGTGCACCGCCAACAGCAACAGGAAGCGCGCCGATGCGCTGGACGACACGGTCGCCGAGAAAAACGCATCGTGAGCATCGCGGCGGAGAAGACGGAATAGCCCGTGCCCGCAAGCGCGAGATCCATGCCGCGCACGGTGGTCAGGTAGACGCCGCCCCGAGTCCATCACTGCCCCTTCGCTGAGGAAGGCGATGAACGCCGTCATGCCGACAAAGACGATGATGCCGCGCGGCAGTGCGAGCAGTGCGCCGCCGCCCCCGCCGTACGGAATCAGATGGCGTCCGAACACTGCCGTCAGGAGGATGAGCCCCGCCGCAATCGCCGTCGACTGAAATGGCGTGAGACCGAGCAGCCCGACCCATACGCCGTAAAGTCCCGCACCGAGCGAAGCCGCCGAGGCTCCAGAACGCGTGCATTCCGCTCATGATGCGCCGTCCGATGCCCTTTTCCACCAGTACGGCGACGATGTTGACCACGACGTCGATACAGCCATCACCGCACCGAAAGATAAGTACGATCGGCACGGCAAGCGAAAGTGCGTCCACGATGAGACGAGCAGAAGGATTGCCGCAAAGAGAACCGCCGCCGTCATGACGACGCGGCGGCATCCCGAGCCGCATGGCGAGCGCGCCCGAGAGCGGCATCGTCAGGAGTGAGCCGACACCGATGCAGAGCAGCAGCATCCCGAGCACATCGTCTCCCACCATCAGCCGCTCGCGCAGGAGCGGGACGAGCGGCGCCCACGTCGCCGTGCCAAATCCTCCGATGAAGAAGAAGCACGTGCCGCGTGCACCTCGCGCATCCCAATTTCTTTTCCTCTTATCCCCATGATGCTCCCCATTTCGCTGCATACCGTCCAAAAACTCATGCCATTCTACCTGGAAATAGAAAAAGTGAAACCTAGGGAAGCACTGATAAAATGAGGTCTGCCAGATTGGCGTAGATTTTTTGTCCGATTGAGGCAGCAAACCGGACGCATAGCTGAGGGGCTATGTGGAGGATTTGCTAACGAAAAGCAGGCGAAAAAAATGCGTCAAGATAGTTGTGCCGAAAAGTATCAGTGCTTCCTTCCATCCCGCTCTCCTTTTCTGCTCCTCCTCTGCTTCCCCGCGCCTTCTTCTCTTCCTTTTTACGCTCCTTGTAGGCACGCGCATCGATTTTTCCAAATAGCTGTCGGGGATGCGGGCGACCGCCTTCGGTTCGACCGCATAGAGTTTTTAGTAGTCCTCTGCCGCATCACCGTTGCCCATCTCATCGTAGATCTCTGCGGCGATCAGATACCGCATAGGGCTCTTTGCATCCACCTCGATCGCCTTCAATGCGTCGGCAAGTGCGCCGTCACGCTCGCCGAGCATACGCCGTACATCCGCGCGGTTGACCCACGTGAGGACGTCCGTCGGAGCATCAGCGACACCGCGGTCGGCATCGGCGCGGGCGCGGTCAGCGTCGCCCAGCACGGCATAGGCACGCGCACGAATGACATAGCTGAGGGCGGGCTTGTCGTCGTGCCGCACCAAAGACGCGCGCCATCAGCATGAGGGCACGCGTCCCGTCGCCATAGTCACTGTAGGCGTCGCTGTTCTCGCGTATTTTATCCATCGCCTTCGCATCGGCGGCCTCAACCGCCGCACGCTCCGCCTCTCGTTCCACGGCACGCGCCTGCTCCGTGCTGCGCAGCTTTCTCCCGTGCACCGCTCGCCGTCTCTCCGGCGTACGCATCCCCAACGAGGCGATGAGCTGTGCCCCGCCTGAGCTTTCTCCACCAGTGGCAGGAGTGCCGCGATTGATCGGGCGTCGCCGCGCATCGATACGCCACCGCCGCGCGTCAGAGCGAGCCCCCAGTCCGCTGCTGTATCATAGTCGTGGAAGGCACGGGCAAGTGCGCCTGCAGCGAGATAGGCGTTCTCGGACTGTTGTCATAGTCCTCATCCGTCTGCGTCGCCGTGAGGAGCGGCGTGCCGTCGATGCAGACCGTCCGCCGATCGTCACCGTCACGTGCCCCGCACTGTATGCCGTAAAGCATCTCCGCGAGCTTTGCCTCACGCCGCTCTGTCTGCAGGATGATCGGAGAAATCGTCCTGCGGGAGATCCTGTCGCTTTGGGTTCTGGTACTCACGCAGATCCTGGGTCACATACGTCAGATGGTAGCCCATGCGCCATCGCCGCCGCTCCGCCGCCGGGGTTAAACCCCGCACTCGTCATGATGTGGAAGCCGCCCTCGTCGGCCTCGTACTCTGTGGGAAGCGTGATATTTTTTTAGCAATGGGTAGCCCGCCAGTGCATTGAGCTTGTTCCAGTCCATCAGCCCCGCATCCATGTTGAAAACTCAACCCATAGTACTGCGCCGCCGCCTTCGCAGTGTGTGTGCACTATGCTGGCGGATGCCGTACGTCATCTCATGTCCGAGCACCGCCGCGAGCTCATCCTCGCTGCCGTTTCAGCTCCACGGATCAGCCCGCGATTGATGCTCACATAGTCCGTCGGATAGCACGCCGCATTGAAGATGGGGGCTGTCGTTCACCGCCCATACAAAGGAAGGAGTTTCACGGAGCACATGGTCTCCGTCCCGCACGAGCCGCTGCATCACATGATCGACAAGTGCAATATCGCGGGCATTTCGTGCGCGTCCATTTTCCTCCTATCCTGTCGCTCGCTCTCATGCTGCGCATGAACATCGTTGCCGAGCGCGAGCACCGCACCGAGTGCCGAGTGGTACGCGCCGAGCACGCCGAGTGCCCGCGCCGCAATCCCCCACGCGTCAATCGCCTCGCGCGCATCGGCGAGATCAGCAGTCCTCCTCCGATCACGAAGGCGGAGCATGCTGCGAGAATTTTCTTTCGCATCCGATCACTCCCCTTTGATTGGTACTATACCATAACAATCTTATTTTTCGCTGAAAGCATATTTTGCGACACAACTATGCTATAATGAAATCATCGAAGAAAAGGAGGATCACCATGGAATTTAACGAACTCATCCGCGAACGCTTCTCCTGCCGTGCGCTTCCGACAGGAAATCCGCACGAATCACGAACCGCATCTTTTGAGGCGGCATCGTCTCGCTCCTACGGCAGTCAACAAACAGCCGTTTAAGGTCTGGGCCATCGAAAGCCCCGACGCGCGTGCATAGCTCGCCGAGACGACAACCTACACCTTCGGTGCAGGCGTCTTTCTCGTCATTGGCAGCAAGGCAGACGAGGCGTGGGTGCGCCCGGACGACGATCTGAACTTTGCCGATGTAGATGCCGCCATCGTCGCGACGCATATCATGCTCGCCATCCACAACGAAGGTCTGCGCGCAACGTGGGTTGTGCAAGTTCAACACGCCGAAACCAGGGAGCTGTTCCCCGTTATGGAGGGCTACAACCTCATCGCGCTCTTCCCTGTCGGCTATCCGACGGAAAAGGGTATCCCCTCCCCACGCCACAAGGAACGCAAGAGTGCCGTGGACATCGTGCAGGTGCTCTAGGGACAGCAACACATACAAAATCCCACCCTAGGGTGGGGATTTTTTCATCCTGCAAAGGATCTTCTTACTTCGTGAAGTTGAACGCGCGCTTGCCCGGATAGACCGCGCTTGCGCCGAGCTGCTCCTCAATGCGCAGGAGCTGGTTGTACTTCGCAACGCGCTCGGAACGGGACGGTGCACCGTCTTGATCTGTGCCGTGTTGAGTGCAACAGCGAGATCGGCAATCGTCGTGTCCTCGGTCTCGCCCGAGCGATGCGACGTAACCGCCGTATAGCCCTGCCTTATGCGCCATCTTAATCGCCTCAAGCGTCTCGGAGACCGAGCCGATCTGGTTCAGCTTGATGAGGATGGAGTTCGCTGCGCCGAGCTCAATGCCCTTCTTCAGACGCTCCGTGTTCGTGACGAAGAGATCATCGCCGACGAGCTGAACCTTGTGTCCGAGTGCCTTCGTCATCGCCTTCCAGCCGTCCCAGTCCTCCTCGTCGAGACCGTCCTCGATCGAGGTAGATCGGGAACTGGTCGATGAGCGACTCCCAATGCTTGATGAGATCATCCGACGTGAACTTCTTGCCGGACTTCGGCGATGATAGAAACCCCTTGCCCTTCTCCTTGTCCTTCCACTCGGAGAAGCCGCATCCATCGCGAGGACGAAATCCTGTCCGGGCTTGTAGCCGGCATTCTCAATCGCCTTCAGGATGTGCTCGATCGTGTCCTCATCGGAGTCGAGATCCGGGCGAAGCCGCCCTCGTCGCCGACCGCCGTCGTCTTGCCTTCCTTCTTGAGGAGTGCCTGCAGCGCATGGAACACCTCGGTCGACCAGCGCAGTGCCCTCACGGAACGTCGGTGCGCCTGCCGGCATAATCGCGAACTCCTGCGTATCGACGGAGTTCGTCGCATGTGCGCCGCCGTTCAGGATGTTCATCATCGGAACGGGCAGGACATTCGCCCTGCAGACCGCCGAAGAAACGGTAGAGCGGAATATCCTCGGACTTTGCCGCCGCATCCGATGCTGCAAATCGAAACAGCAAGAATCGCGTTTGCACCGAGTTTTCGACTTGTCTTTCGTGCCATCCACGTCGAACATCGCCTGATCGACGGCATAGATGTCGCTCGCCTCGAGGCCGAGGGTGCAGGAGCGATCTTCTGTTGACGTTGTCCACCGCCTTCGAGACACCCTTGCCGCCGAACTTCGTCTTGTCGCCGTCACGCAGCTCCAGTGCCTCGAACTCACCCGTGGATGCACCCGAGGGAGAAGCACTGCGGCCAATCGTGCCGTCCTCGAGAACGACCTCTGCCTCGACCGTCGGATTGCCGCGCGAATCGATGATCTCACGACCGATGACCTGAGCGATTCTTAAATAATCACGCATGAAAATTCCTCCTCATCACCATAACGAAAGGATACCCTTCCGAATACGCCAATTCCCAGGCGCATCCTTCTCGTGATATTATACGTTCTTTCTTGCCAAAAATCAATGCAGTAGCACCTCATGCCGGAACTTCCTTAAAACTTTTTAGGAAAGCACGAAAAACACTCAGAAGAACCTTGATGCAAGAATAAACGACACGTATTTTGATATTATTAGTGTATATTCTATTGTGTGACCTAGGTTACAAAAATTTTTCAAACAAAATATGATAGAATATGAAGTGTCAACGGGGAATACGAAACGTCCTCCCCGACATCTTTCCCCCGTTGATCATCCCTCTATGGGAACGTTTCTGCGTTCCTATTTGTAAAGGCAAAACTTACATCCCATTTTCTCAAGCCGCAGGTATTCCCAACCTGCGAGCATCCCTTTTCAGGGAAAAAGAGCCGACCACCCTGTCGGCTCTTTTTCTGTGCGTATTTATCCGAGCGCGACATCGAGCATCATCATGAGCGTAAAGCCCACCGCAAACGAGAGCACGCCGATGTTCGAGTGCTCTCCCTCGCTCATCTCCGGAATCAGTTCCTCCACCACGACGTAGATCATCGCGCCCGCCGCGAAGGAAAGCGCATAGGGCAGGATGGGCACGATGAGTGCCGTTGCAAGCACGGTCAGCACGCCGCCGATCGGCTCGACCGCCCCCGAGAGGACGCCGCCCGCAAAGGCGCGCCACTTTTCCCCATCCCTGCCGCACGCAGCGGCATCGAGATGATCGCCCCTCGGGAAAGTTCTGGATGGCAATGCCGAGCGATAGCGCGAGCGCAGCACCGAGCGTAATGCCCTCGCTGCCGCTCATCCAGCCTGCATAGATCGCACCGACTGCCATCCCCTCGGGTATATTGTGCAGGGTCACGGCGAGGACGAGCATCGTCGTCCGCGAAAGGCGGCTGTGCGGTCCCTCCGCCTGCTGCGCATTCATGTGCAGATGCGGAATAATGTGATCGAGGACGAGGAGAAAAGCGTCCCCGCCCAGAAGCCGACGACAGCAGGAACAAAGGCAACTGCTCGAGATCAGCAGAACCTCCATCGCAGGGATGAGAAGGCTCCAGACCGATGCCGCCACCATGACGCCCGCAGCAAAGCCCGTCAGCCCACGCTGCACGCTGCGGTTGAGTGTATCCTTCAGGAAGAAGACACATCCGGCACCGAGTGCCGTCCCGAGAAAGGGGATCATAGCCCCTCAAAAATATCTGACATAGCATCACCTCTCTACGAGAAGTATATCAGATAATTACGTCAATATCAATGATAATTTTTCTCATTTATCACGGCATCGCATGATAGTCAAGAGCTCCGCCATAACAGTCGCAGAGTTTCTGCGCGTATGGATCATGTTCCTCGTCGAAATTTTTTACAGCGATTGTGCCCAAGGAATATCGTTTGTAGAGAACGGATCTGGGAATCACTATGCCGCGGTCAATCACCTGTTCTTTTAGATCCATCAGCTGCGCGTAAATCACCTCATACAAGACAACCTCAGGAGACATCTTCCGCAGATGATCTGTTTCTGCCATCGCCTGTGCCATGATCTCCTGATAATACGCCTTGGTTCTCCGCGCACTGAGTCTGATATACATAGTTCCTTTCTCTCCATCGAATAGGCAAAAAGGCACGCTGCTCCTACGAGTGCGTGCCTTCCTTTACTCCAACGAAACGATTTTATTCTTCAGTACATAGACGAGTGCCTGCGTGCGATCATTCACCTTCAGCTTGTGAAAGACGCTCGTGAGGTGGTTCTTGACCGTCTTTTCGGAGAGCCCCAGCGCCTTGCCGATGTCCTGATTCGACAGACCCTTTGCGATACAGCCGAGCACGTCCATCTCGCGCGGGTGAGACGTTCTCCACGGCTCTCGTCCCAGATTTCCTTTGCCATGCGCCCAACGTCGCCCGAGATCGCGGGCGTGCCAAAGAGGCGCTCGGCAAGCTTCGGATAGACGAAGGGATTGCCCTCGTTGACCATGTGGATTGCCTTGATGAGCACATTCGGTTCGACGTCCTCGAGCAGGTAGCCGAGTGCCCCGTTCTTCAGCATTTCGAGCACGTAGTTATCACTGTCGTGGATCGTGAGCGCGATGATCTTCACGCTGAGCGCGCCTGCTTCAGCTGTTTCGTCACGTCCAGCCCCGTCAGCCCCGGCATATTGATATCGAGCAGGAGGATGTCGGGTTTGAGCATGAGCGTGCGCGCCAGTGCTTCCTGCCCGTCCTTCTGCTTCTCCGACGACCCTCGAGATCGTCTTCAAAATTCAATACGCTTGATCCCCCTGCCGCAAGAGCGCGTGGTCGTCTGCTAAAGAGTATTCTGATTGCCACCCTTGATCTCCTCTTTCCGTCGTATTTCATCACTCGTCCAACACATGTGCTGTGAGAAAAATCATCAGTTCCGTCTCATTTCTGCTCGTCCGTACCGTGCGGAAGAATGCTCCCAAGAGCGGCAGGTCGCCGAGAAACGGAATCTTCGCGAGCGTACGCGACTCGTCGCTGTCAATGAGCCCGCCGATCACCATCGTCTCGCCGTTTCTCAGACGAACCGTGGTGTCCGCGCTCTGCTTTTGGAAACGGTACGCCTTCAGATCGTCAACGAAAACAGGCGTACTGACCTCCGTGTGCACGCGCGCGACGATGTTGCCATCTGCCGTGACGCGCGGCGTATAGCGTAGGATAATACCTGCCTCGCGGTACTCGATGCCGGTCGTCGTGACATTATTCGATGTCGTCACGACCGGCACGGGCACTCCGCACCGATATTGATCAGTGCCTCGCGCCCCTGCATCGGTCGTCACATTTCGGACGGGCAAGCATCTTTGCCTGCCCTCCGAGACGAGTGCGCGGATCGCCGCCGTGTAGTAGAACTCATACGGCATGCCCTCGGGTCCGCGTCCAAAGCGTATGATTCCGGGGCGCTCTTACCATCCATCCCCTGCATTGCGTCCGCTGACGTGCCAGCTTCCTGACACATCGCGTGAGACGTCCGGGTACTGCGGCAGAGATGACCATGACCAGTCGATGCCGAGTTCCTTGCCGCCCGCTTTGGAGACAGCAACAACACGCGCCTCAAGCGACACCTGACGCGGTGCCGTGTCGAGTGCAGAGACGATCTCACGCACGGCACGAGCCTCCGACTCCGTACCGTAAAAGAGAAGCGTATTCGTCGCCGTATCCACAAGGACACGCTGCGGCGCATCGGAATCTGAGTCCTCACTTTTCGCTCGTATCTTTATTATTTTCGACACGATTGCGCGTTTTCCTTCACCCGTGAGGGATAAATTTGCCGCATGGGCGAGTTCCTCGGGATCAGCATAGCGGACGACATAGGGTATGAACGCGACGCTGTGCATCGCGCACCTCTGTGCCGACGGCCAGCCACACATCCCCATGGCGCTCAAGTGGATCCCTGCGAGCAGCGGCGATGAGGTGCAGCACTCCTCCGCCTCGCCCGTGAGATGCGCGTTACCGTACCCGTCACGCTGTCATCGACGATGAGCGGCAGATTGCCCATACGCGCCGCCGCGAGGAGCACAGATCGCACATCGCCGCCCGTCACATCAACGGTCACGGATGCAGCAGAAACTGGTGCAGCAAAGAGCAGCAGTCCAAAAGAGTGCAGCTGTGATGATCCATCGCTTCATCCCTATTTACTCCCTCGTAAGCGTACGACGCCATGCGCCGTGCGCAGTGTCGCCGTTCGCTCGGTTAGTGCGTCAAGGGTATAGCCATGCCATGTATCGCCCTGCAGCAAGCGCCGCGCTGTCCTTCCCTCTAGCGAGGATGGCGATCCTCCGTCCGTCTGCCCCCGTCACAATACCGCGCAGTACGAGCGGCGTCTCTGCCTTAGGCTGCGCCTGTGGCGGCATCGGCAGAGCGGCAGGAGCGGGCTGCGACGACAGCTTTTCCTCGTGCGGGTTGGCCGAAATTGGCATAGCCTCCGTCTCCCCTCCGCTGCATGCACCATGGTAAAGGGGTTGTGCAGAGCCCTGCCCTCCGCCGCAGCGGACAGCCCCTGCACCTCTGTCACGGACACGTCAGAGCGGCTGACCGTGGGCGGCACTGGCACCGGTGGAGGATCCTCATGGAGCATGGCACAGAGAGAAAGGAGCAGGAGCAGTCCCCGCCGACCGCCGCCTGCTGACGCCGATACCGCGCACTGAGATAGTCTTTCCAGCGTTCGAGCACGCATACCTCCATAGTAAAGAGGACTGCTGCTGCAGTCCCCAAAACATATCCACACGTTCAGACGTGCGGTTCTCACACCGCACGCTTAAACGTTTTTCATTGCCGCTCAGCCTTTTTCTTCAGCTCTGCAGCTTCGGTCCCACGATGCGCGCATACGCCTCAACACCCGGCTGATCGAACGCATCGACATCCGCCAACTCACCTCGTAGGCAATGGACATCGCAAGCATGAGAGCAGCTCGCCGAGATGATACGGTGTCAGTCTCCGGCAGTGCAAACACGGCACTGTAGCGCTTGTTCGACGCGAGTGCATCGGCATTTGACTGGCGCGCCACCCGGCGCCGCCCCATCGTCACACCCGCCACATCCGCAAGCTTTCTGACCTCAGGGAACACGCTCTGGGATGACGAGATCATCTGCCCACTTGTCGATGCGGATGAACTGCACCACCTGTTGAGCTTGCCCTCTCCTGATGCTGCTGCGTCTGCGCATGCATATCCGTCGTGCCGACCGCAACGACAGGCGTACGGCCGTAGCAGACTTCCTTGCCTCTCCTTGTTGAACTGCTTGCCGAGCGACTCGGCGAGCAGCTGAATGTACCACTCGGAGACGGACTTCAGATAGTCGCCGTAGGGCATCATGACCTCGATGTCGCGTCCGTAGTTCTCGGATGCCGCAAACTTCAGCGCGGCGTTGAGCATCGCGGGATTCTTCCAGAGGTCGTCATTCTGACAAGCCTCGTCCATGTCACGTGCCCCGCGAGAAGCTCTCAATATCAAAGCCGATGCACGCGGCGAGCGTCAGCCCGACCTCGGTAAAGACGGTGAAGCGTCCACCACGCCGTCCGGCACAGCGAACTGCTTCCAGCCCATATCCATCGCGAGCTTTTTCGAGCAGCGTCGGCTTCTCCTCGTTCGGGTCGGTGACCGCGACCACCTCGACCTCAATATTGTCCGCCTTCGTGAACGCATCGTACATCACCATGAAGTTCGACATCGTATCGAGCGTGCCGCCCGACTTTGAGATGACGAGCAGCATGATACGCAGCGGCTGTCCGCCATGCGTTTTTCTTGATCTGCGCAACATCCTTCATGTGGTTGATGATGTCGCCTGTGCGGCGCGGGTCGATATTGTTGCCGCTGGAGCAGATGCGCGGATAAGTTGTCCCGCTGCTCGTTCGAGCGAGTTCCAGAGCTCACCGCAGTGCACGTCGAACAGTACCTTGTTCCCGAGGAAGGAGCCGCCGATGCCGAGGGAAATGACGACATCCGTATTCTCCGTGCGTGCTTACCGAGCTCCTTCAGACGTGCGACAGACGCGGGCGAGTTGATGTTGCCTTCCTTGATGTACGGCGTCTGCGAGAACAGCACCTCTCCGGCTCCCCGTCCTTCGAGAGATGCCCACGGATAAAAGCCTGTCTCACGCATGACCTTTCATCGCTGCGTGCGCTTTCTTTGAGCGCATCGGCGTAGGAGGCGAGATCGGCATCTGTCACCTTTCCTCACCATAGAGATCGTCATAGTCAAACGTAAACCCCTGACTTCAGTACAAGACTCATCCAAAAGCCCCTTTCTTTATGCGCGCGGATCTCCGCGAGCAGTTCGTCCGTCTTCTCCTTTAACAGGGCTTTGTCCTGACGCGTCTCCACATTGAGACGAATCACAGGTTCTGTATTCGATATACGCAGATTGAAGCGCCACTTGTCAAACTCGATGGAGAGACCATCCACCTTCGTCACCTTGCCGCCCGGACCGTACTTTGCTTCGATGCGATCCATGACCGCCTTGGCGTCGGCAGACCTTGCTGTTGATCTCGCCCGAGGTCGGATAGCGATCCATACGTGCCTGCATGAGCTCCGACAACGTCTTGCCGCCCGCCGCGCTCATCAGCTCTGGCGACGAGCAGCCACGGAATCTGTCCGCTGTCGCAGTAGGAGAACTCACGGAAATAATGATGCGCGCTCATCTCGCCGCCATGATCGCGTTGACCTCGCGCATCTTGTCCTTGATGAAGGCGTGACCGCTCTTGCACATGACTGCCTTGCCGCCCAGCTGCTCGGCGATCTCGCGTATTCCACGTCAGACGCGGGTCGTAGATGACGCTCGCGCCCTTATTCTTTTTTTCAGGAATGCCTCGGCGAGGAAGCCGACCATGTAGTAGCCCCTCGATGAAGCCGCCCCTTTCGTCAAAGAGGAAACAGCGATCGAAGTCGCCGTCCCATGCCACGCCGAAGTCCGCCCCCGTCTCGCGCACGACCTTCGCCGTCGCCTCACGGTTCTCCTGCAGAATGGGGTTCGGCACGCCGTTCGGGAAATTGCCGTCCGGCCTCGTTATAGACCTTGACCAGCTCGAAGGGCAGGAACTTCTCCATCGCATTGATGATCGGGCCCTGCCGCACCGTCTGCCCGTATTGACGACGATCTTATACGGTTTCAGCTTGCTCACATCGACATAGGAGAGGATATGCTTAACATATTCATCCAATATATCCTTCTTCTCGATATGTCCCGCCGAGGGTGCGGGTCGGGATAGGTACCGCCAACCGCCATCGCCGCGATGTCCTTGAGCCCCGTATCGCTTGAGATGGGCGCGACTCCGCGCGGACGAAACTTCATTCCGTTGTACTGCTTCGGCTATGGCTCGCCGTAATCATAATGCCGCCGTCGAGACCCAGATGTGCCGTCGAGCAGATCATCCCCGTGCCGCACTGGGCCAATATCCACGACATTGCAGCCTGCCTCCGTCAGCCCCCTTCGCGAGTGCATCGCTCAGTGAAGGTCCCGACAGTCGTATATCATGCCCACCGGCAACCGACTTCGCCTGAAACAGCGTCGGAAGCTGCGTCCGACACGATACGCCAGTTCTTCATTCACCTCGTCCGGATAGACGCCACGCACATCGTATGCGCCAAAGCCCTTGTCTGTTACCGCGCAAACGTCCCTCCTCATGGGGTGCCCACGCCTCGCTCCTCTCTCGGCAGTCGTATAAACTGTGCCGAAGAGGCATGAAAAATCGTATATGTAGTATTTCGCCATCGCATTTCCTGTTTGCTTCCCAAAAATTTTGAGAACGTTTACAAGAGCAACTCAAGAATCACTGATAAAATGAGGTCTGCTAGATTGGCGTAGATTTTTTTCGTCCGAACGAGGTGGAAAACCGGACGCAGAGTAGTGCTCTGTGGAGGATTTTTCCGCCGAAGTGCGTGGCAAAAAGATGCGCTGGGAAGTACTGATAAAAATAAAGTCCGTCGAATTGGTGCAGATTTTTGTCCTGTCAAGGAGACAACCGGACGCATAGCAGAGGCTATGTGGAGGATTTGTCGACACAGACAGGGCGAAAAAGATGTACCAAGATTGCGGTGCTGAGTTTTATCAGTACTTCCCTAAGATGGTTAGTACTGAATTTATCAGTGCTTCCCTAGTTTACATCAATGCCCTCTTGTGCTAGGATAAAAATATCACAGAATGTTATCATTTTGCTGCATGAAAGTCTCGTGTCCGCATGGACTGAGTTATGTCTCGGCTGATCTTTCTCGTCACCGATCTGATCCTGCCTCATCGTCGGCTACATTCTCTATCAACGTCGCCTGCCTCCGACGGGATGCTCAATCGCCTCATCCGCATCAATATCGTCGCCTTCTTTACGCTGCCTCGCTCTTTCAGTTTCGGCCTGCTGCTGACCAAGGACGTACTCGTCCCTGCCCTTTTTTCTTTGCGTTTATCATCCTCTTCCGGATCTATCAGCTGGCGTTTCCTCGGACGGCGGTTCCACAGCTCCATCGACCGCGGCACACATCTCATCCTCCGCACTGCTCTCGAACATCGGCACGCTCGGCGGCATCTGCGCTCACATCATCTACGGAGAGCGCGGCTTTGCCTATGCGCAGATCGGCAGTGCCCTGTCAGAACCTCGTACTCGTCCTGCTCTGCCTTCCCCATCGCCCAGTACTACTATCTTCCCTACACAAGAGCCACGGGCGCAGCGCGTCGTCTCGATACACGCGGCTTCTGGGGCTCTCATCTCATGGAATCAGCTCAGCATCCTCGGCATGGCGGCGGGCTCGCCCTCAATGTGGCGGGAGTCGTACGCCCGCCCTGTCCCTCGCAGAGATGTTCTCCTATCTCATCCACGTCTCCGCATGGATTGCGATGCTCCCTAATCGGCTCCCTCATCAACTTTCGACGGGCGCGCCACTTCATCTATCTGACATCTGACATGATCCTCCTGCGTTTTCTGATTGTCCCCGCCGCTACCTTTATCGTGGCACGGCTCATCATCAGCGACCCCATCATCCAGAACTCCCTCGTTCTCTTCGCGGGCGTCCCCGCTGCGATCAACGCCACCTCTCACCGCCCGTCTCTACCATCTGAACGTCGACTACACCATCGCCGTCTTTCTCGTCACCACCGTTCTCACCTCTGCGTTCTCTTTCCCATCACCTTCTTCCTGTTTCGATAAATGAAATGCACTTTCTGGAGAGAAGGTGCCTGCGCAAACACCACCATAACAAGCCATCACACCATGGAATCACTGATTCCCGAAAGAGGTCCTTCCCATGGACAGTTCGGATTTTCGCATCATCTACCTCTTTTACCGATCTCCTCGCGCCCCTCATCGTCGGCTATCTCCTCTATCGGCGCTGCATGATCTCTGACGACCCTCATCCGCCGTATCCTGCGCCTGAACGTCATCGTCATCTACACCATCCTTGCCCTCATGAGCTGCTGGACGCTCCCGATCTCGTGGGATCTCGCCTCATCCCCGTCTATGGCATCCCTCATCGTCCTCTTCCGGGGCTCATCGGCTGGGCATTCTTCATCCGCAAACTACCACAACCCGCTCGACCGTGGCGCCTTCCTCTGCAACGCCATGATGTCGAACATCACCACCCCTCGGCGGAGTCTGTGCTCACATCATCTACGGCAGAGCAGGGTTTTGGCTACGCGCAGATCATGGGCATCTTTCAGACGATTCTGCTCGTTCTCGCCGTCTTTCCGATGGCGCAGTTCTACCGTCTCCAGCATGAAAATCACGGCGGCACGGGCAAGGTCAGCCCTGCGCGTGCGCGACATTTTCCTCTCGTGGAATCAACTCAGCATCCTTGGCATGGCGGCGGGGCTCCTGCTCAACGCGGCGGGTATTGCGCGTCCGCCCGCTGTGGGCATGGCATTCGATGGACTGATTCACTTCGGCGCATGGTTCGGCATGCTGCCCGTCGGCGCGCTCATCAACCCACATCGCACGCGTCGCTACGCGCCCCACACCCTCGACCTCTTCATCCTGCGCTTTCATCATGCCCGCCTTTATGTTCGCGATCAGCTATCCTTCGTCCGTGATCCCATCCTGCTCGGCGCGATCATCGTCTTCTGTCACGCCCGCGATCAACCCGTCACAGCGGCAAAAACCTCTATCGCCCTCAACGTGGACTTCACCATCTCGGGATTTCTCACAACGAGCATCGCCTTCTTTCTCGTCTATCCCGCACTCTACTTTCTGCTGCGGTGATTCGTTTTTCTCATCATGGGGACTGCTGTACGAAGTTTACAGCTTCGCACAGCAGTCCCCTTTGTTGATCAAATAGTATCAGATATTGAACCGTCCGACCTCGTTCTGCAGATCGGTCGCAACCTGTGCGAGGCTCTCGCTCGCCTCTGCAATATCCGCGAGTGCCTGCGTCTGCGAATCCACCGATGTCTCGGCTTCATCCGTCGTCACATTGTCTCGTGCGCGAGCTTCATGAGACGCCTCGACGATGTCCGCGATCGACTTGTTCTTCTCCGACAGCTGCTTTGCTGATGCGTTCAGGCGCTCGACGACGCCGTCCGCATTCTGCACCGCCTCGCCGATCATCTCAAAGCGGCGCTGCGTCCGTCCGAGGTTGACGTTGCTCTCCTCAACCAGTTTCTTGGAGACCTCCATCGTATCCACCGCCTGCTGCGACTTCGTCTTCAGCTCGGCGATGATGCCGTTGATCTCATCCGTGAATCCGCGCGACCGCTCAGCGAGCTTTGCGGATCTCCTCGGCGACGACCGCAAAGCCGCGGCCTGCCTCTCCTGCACGCGCCGCCTCGATCGCGGCGTTCAGCGCCAAGAGATTTGTCTGCTCCGAGATCGACTGGATCATCGCGCTCGCTTCTTCGATGCGCTCCGCGCGCTCGTTCGTCTCCCTCGACGACACGCGCAACCTCCTGTGTGGCATCCGCCGTCTCCGTCGACTTCTTCATCAGATCGAGAGGATCTCCGCGCCCTCGGTCTGGCGCTTCTTGATGTTGTCCGTCGCCCTCGTTGAGGGCAATCATCACTTTCTCATTGTCTGAGAGAAGTCCGAGCACCTCATCCGTATGATCCGAGGGCGGTCTGCGTATCACTGACCTGTACGCGCGCACTCTCGGCGATGCCGTGGATGCCGTCGCGCACCTGTGTTGCGGAGTGCGCTGTGTTCTGTGCCGTCGCCGTCAGCTCCTCGCTCGTCGCAGCGACGGACTGTGATGCGCCGTTGATCTTGCCGACCATGTCGCGCAGGTTATTTGCCATCCGTGCCAGCGAGGTGACCATCGAGCCAATCTCGTCCGTGCGGTATTGATGCTCGCGCACCTTCGCGCCCTTGTCCTTGTCGAGGTCAAGATCGGCAAAGCGTGCGAGCGTATCCGACACATCGCCGATGGGGATGACCAGACGGCGACGTACAAAGAGTGACAGGATAACGACGAGTACCACGATACCGATGATGGCGAGGACGATGGAAAAGATCACCATGTCGCGCTGCGCCGACGAACTTTCCCTTTTCTGTCGCCGAGTAGATGGACCAGACGGTATCCGTTCCCGGGAATTTCAGGGCATGATAGATATAGACCATATCCTTGCCCGTTGTCGGTGAGACACGCGTCGTCGTATACATTGTATCCCCGTACGCGCCCTTCTTCTCCTCCTCGGGGACTTCATCAGCTCGAATGCATTCTTCAGCAGGATATCCGACTCGTGCCATGCTCCGACCAGCTTGCCGGTACCGTCAACCAAAAATGTAGATATTGTCCGGCGTACTGATCTTGGCGAAATCTTCCTGCACCTGCGAGACAGAGAAACCGGAGCACAATCGAGCCAATGAACTGTCCATTCTCGATGATCGGCACGCCGACAGAGACGATCATCGTATCCTTGCCGGCAATCGGCTCCAGATACGGCTCGGTGACGACGGGCTTCTTCGTGCTCTTCGGTGCCACATACCACGTTTTGTGATCAAATCCGGTCGCCGGCTCATATTCGACACCGCTGCCGACGCGTGAGGCATAGGACATCATACGTCCCGACGCATCCGAGAGCGGATTACCCGCATAGGCTGCATCCCTGCCCATCCAGAACGTCCGGTTCAAAGACCACACCGGCACCGACCAGATAGTCATTCTGCAAGCACGGTATCACGCAGCATCGCCTCGACTGCTGCGCGACTGCGCATCTCGGTCGGCTGCTCCATGAGTGAGAGAATGCGCTCGCGCAGATCCTCCCTGACCGTTGAACGCTCTCGTAGCGCGAGAGGATCGTCTGAGAACGTCCCCCCAGCTCATTGTACTGACGCGCGCGAGCCTATCTCGAGGAGCTCGTCGTATGCACGATACCCTACAAACGCAACGAGAATCCCCCACCATCACCGCCACACCGACGCAGATGATGAGGTTCATCTGGAATCCGATACCTCTTCCCATCTTCTTCCCTTGATCCAAAAATTTTCTCTCCTTTCTTGACGCGGATTCCTCACGAGTATCGCGTCTCTGCACAGTCATGCAAGACGTGCACATTCTCTATCAACTTTGAATATTCGACGCGTCCGTTCTTTTTCCTCCTTAAGGTCCTACTGATATATTCAGTCACACCATCTTAACGCTTCTCTTTCGCTCACACCTTGGCGGAAAATGTTCCACAGCGTGATGTACGGCATAACAAATGCTATATGCTGTACGAAAAAAGCTGTCGCACCCTATGTGCAGCAGCTTTTTTCGTTCAAATACGCATCAGATATTGAACCGACCGACCTCATTCTGCAGATCGGTGGCAACCTGTGCAAGGCTCTCGCTCGCCTCTGCGATGTCTGCGAGTGCCTGCGTCTGCGAATCCACCGATGCCTCGGCTTCGTCCGTCGTCACATCGTTCTCGTGCGCGAGCTTCATAAGGCGCTCGACGATGCCCGCGATCGCATGGTTCTTCTCCGTCAGCTGCTTTGCCGATGCGTTCAGGCGCTCAACGACGCCATCTGCATTCTGCACTGCCTCGCCGATCATCTCAAAGCGGCGCTGTGTCCGTCCGAGGTTGACGTTGCTCTCCTCAACCAGCTTCTTGGAGACCTCCATCGTATCCACCGCCTGCTGCGACTTCGTCTTCAGCTCGGCGATGATGCCATTGATCTCATCCGTAAACCCGCGCGACTGCTCGGCGAGCTTGCGAATCTCCTCGGCGACGACCGCAAAGTCACGGCCCGCCTCGCCCTGCACGCGCCGCCTCGATCGCCGCGTTCAGCGCGAGCAGATTCGTCTGCTCCGAGATCGACTGGATCATCGCACTCGCTTCTTCGATGCGCTCTGCGCGCTCGTTCGTCTCCTCGACGACGCGCGCGACCTCCTGTGTGGCATCCGCCGTCTCCGTCGACTTCTTCATCAGATCGGAGAGGATCTCCGCGCCCTCGGTCTGGCGCTTCTTGATGTTGTCCGTCGCCTCGTTGAGGGCAATCATCACTTTTTCATTATTCTCGAGAAGTCCGAGCACCTCATCCGTATGATCCGATGCGGTCTGTGTATCACTGACCTGTACGCGCGCACTCTCGGCGATGCCGTGGATGCCGTCGCGCACCTGCGTCGCGGAGTGCGCGTGTTCTGTGCCGTCGCCGTCAGCTCCGCCTCGTCGCGGCAACGGACTGTGATGCGCCGTTGATCTTGCCGACCATATCGCGCAGGTTATTTGCCATCCGTGCCAACGAGGTGACCATCGAACCGATCTCGTCCGTGCGGTACTGATGCTCGCGCACCTTCGCGCCCTTGTCCTTGTCGAGATCAAGGTCGGCAAAGCGTGCGAGTGTATCCGACACATCGCCGATGGGGATGACCAGACGGCGACGCACGAAGAGCGACAGGATAACGACGAGCACCACGATACCGATGACGGCAAGCACAACGGCAAAGATCACCATGTCGCGCGCTGCGCCGACGAACTTGCTCTTTTCCGTGGCAGACAAGATCGACCAAACGGAATCTGTCCCCGGAATTTGACACTGTGGTAGATATAGACCATATCCGCGCCCGAGGTCGGCGAGACACGTGTCGTCGTATACATCGTATCCCCGTAGGCGCCCTTCTTCCTCATCGGGGACTTTCATCAGATCAAAGGCATTCTTCATCAGGCTGTCCGGACTGATCCCATGCCCCACCAAAGCTCCGGTTCCATCGACCAATGCGTAGAGATTCTCCGGTGTACTGATCTTCGTGAAGTCCTCTTGAATCTCCGAGACAGAGAAGTCGAGCACGACAACCCCGACGAACTGTCCATTCACGAGAATCGGCACGCTGACAGAGACCAGTCGCATCTGTTTGCCGCCGACCGTATCCAGTATACGCCTCGGTGATGTCTCGTCTTCATCGTGCGCTTTGGTTTCTGATACCATTCCTTGCTGTAGGTCGGTGCCCCTCAAACGAGACATCACTGCCGGAGCGCGCGGCGTAGGTGATGATACGCCCTGTTCCATCAGAGAGTGGATCATCCAGATGCGCCGCGTCCTGTCCGTCAAAGGCATCCGGCTCAAAGACGGTGCCGACGCCGACCACATCGTCATTCGCGAGGACGGCATCACGCAGCATCGGCCTGCGCCGCACGGCTGCGCGCCCTCGATTGGCTGCTCCATGAGACTGAGCACGCGTTCACGCAGATCCTCACCGGACTGCTGGACCCGTTCGTAGCGAGAGAGAATCGCCTGGGAGCGATAGCCCAGTTCATTGTATTGCGCACGCGAGCCAATGTCGAGGAGCTCGTCGTACGCACGATAGCCCACAAAGGCAACCAGAATCCCCACCATGACGGCCACGCCGACACAGATGATGAGATTCATCTGAAAGCCGATGCCTTTTCCCGTTTTCTGCCCTTGCTCCAAAGCCATCTCTCCTTTCCTGACGCAGATCCCCCTATGGGCTGCATCTTAACGCACCTAACAAAGAGGTACGAACACTCTCTATGGGGACTTATTCGGCACATTTCTTGCTTTTCCTTCTCTAAAAGCGAGCTTAATCATCAAATATATAAATTAAATTTTTAAGGTTTTTATCGCTCATGAATAAATTGAATTTTTATCATATTTTCTTCCACAAGTATCACATATAGTGAGGCTGTTGCACGAAGTTTGTAGCTCGTGCAACAGCCCCCTCGATAGGATCAAATATGGAAGCGTCCGACCTCGTTCTGCAGATCGGTCGCAACCCTGCGCGAGGCTCTCGCTCGCCTCTGCGATGTCCGCGAGTGCCTGCGTCTGCGAATCCACCGACGCCTCGGCCTCGTCCGTCGTCACATCGTTCTCCTTCGCGAGCTTCATGAGGCGCTCGACGATGTCCGCGATGGACTTGTTCTTTTCCGTCAATCCTTGACGATGCATTGAGGCGCTCGACGACGCTGTCCGCATTCTGCACCGCCTCGCCGATCATCTCAAAGCGGCGCTGCGTCCGTCCGAGGTTGACGTTGCTCTCCTCAACCAGCTTCTTGGAGACCTCCATCGTATCCACCGCCTGCTGCGACTTCGTCTTCAGCTCGGCGATGATGCCGTTGATCTCATCCGTAAACCCGCGCGACTGCTCGGCGAGCTTGCGGATCTCCTCGGCGACGACGGCAAAGCCGCGTCCCTGCTTCGCCTGCGCGTGCCGCTTCGATCGCCGCGTTCAGCGCGAGCAGATTTGTCTCGCTCCGAGATCGACTGGATCATCGCGCTCGCTTCTTCGATGCGCTCCGCGCGCTCGTTCGTCTCCTCGACGACGCGCGCGACCTCCTGTGTGGCGTCCGCCGTCTCCGTCGATTTTTTCAGCAGGTCAGAGGATCTCCGCGCCCTCGGTCTGGCGCTTCTAATGTTCTCTGTCGCCTCGTTGAGGGCAGTCATCACCTTACCGTTGTCTTCGATGAGGTGCATCGCTCCTCCGTATGCTCTGAGGCGGTCTGTGCATCGCTGAGCTGTACGCGCGCACTCAGCGATGCCGTGGATGTTGTCGCGCACCTTGCCAGCTGCAGTGTGATGTCTTCTGCGCTGTCGCCGTCAGCTCCTCGCTCGTCGCGGCGACGGACCGCGATACACCGTTGATCTTTCCGACCATCTCACGCAGATTGTTTGCCATCCGCGCCAGCGAGCTGACCATCGAGCCAATCTCATCCGTGCGGTACTGATGCTCGCGCACCTTTCGCACCCTTGTCCCTTATCAAGATCGAGATCCGCAAAGCGTGCGAGCGTATCCGACACGTCGCCGATGGGAACCACGAGGCGGCGGCGCACAAAGACTGACAGGATGATGGCAAGGACGACAATACCAATGACAGCAAGCACAACGGCAAAATGACCATATCATGTGCCGTCCCGACGAACTTGCTCTTTTCTGTCGACGAGAAGATCGACCATACCGAATCCGTTCCCGGGAACTTCAGGGCATGATAGATATAGACCATATCCTTGCCCGATGTCGGCGAGACACGTGTCACCGTATACATCGCATCCCCATAGGCAGCCTTTCGCTCCTCATCGGGGGACTTCATCAGATCGAAGGCATTCTTCATCAGGCTGTCCGGGCTCATGCCATGTGCAACGAGGTTGCCGGTATTGTCCACGAGCAGATAGACGTTGTCCGGCGTGCTGATTTTTGCAAAGTTCTCCTGCACCGAGGTGAGGTTGAGATCCGCGTCGACGACACCGATGAACTTGCCGTCCTCAATGAGCGGAATCGAGTACGAGACGAGCATCGTCTTTTCTCCGTCGACCTCATCGTGAACGCCTCCGTCAGTGTCGGCTTCATCGAGCTCTTCGGCTTTTGGTACCAAGAGGCACTGTCGCAGCCCCACTCAGACTCAAACTCGACATTGTCATTGTCGTCACGCGCCGCATAGAGCGTCACACGTCCCGAGCCGTCTGATAGTTCGTCACCGACATGGGCGGCATCCTGACCATCGAACGCATCCGGCTCAAAGACAACGCTGACGCCTTCGATATTGTCGTTTGCGAGCACGATCTCGCGCAGGATCTCATTCAGATCATCACGGCTGCGTGCTTCCTTCGGCTTTTCCCAGTTCCTTTATTCACGCGCGCGCGCATATCCTCCGTCGACTGCTTGATGCTCTCATAGCGCGACAGGATGAGATTCGCACGACCCTCCAGCTCGTTGTACTGGGCACGTGAACCGGTTGCGAGCAGTTCGTCGTACGCACGATAGCCGACGAAGGAGATGAGGATCGCAACCATCACCGCCACCCTGATAAAGATGACGGCGTTCAGCTGGAAGCCGATGCCCCTCCCCTGCTTATGTCCTTGTTCCTCCACAATTTCCTCTCCTTTCTCCCTGTGCACAGTCCCAGCGCACAGGGTACTCCTTCATAACCCCACTGGTCAATCGAGACACAGTTCCCTTTCTCTTTTTAGTTCGTCATTAATGTTTCTTTTCCTTCTCTAAAAATTTATTTGTTTTTCCGCTCTCTTTTATGGTATACTGTTGAACAGTTCTCACAACAAAGAAAAACACAAAGGAAGTGCTTCTATCTCATGACAGCAACCGCATGGTCGATTCTGCCGCCGATTATCACCATTATCCTCGCCCTCTGGACAAAGGAAGTCTATATGTCCCTCATCATCGGCATCTTCTGGTGCGATGCTCTTTGCGGGCGGAATTTTCTGCAGGCAACGCTCACGATGTTTCAGGTCATGGCAGACAAGGTGGGCGGCAACGTCAACATCCTCGTCTTTCTCGTCATCCTCGGCATTCTCGTCGCCGCCATTACGCGCTCAGGTGCGATGAACGCCCACGGCGAGTGGGCAACACGGACGATCAGGGGAAGCGCAGTGCATCCCTCGTCACCGTTCTCCCTCGGCATCGTCATCTTCATCGACGACTACTTCAACTGCCTCACCGTCGGCACGGTCATGCGCCCCTGTCACGGACAAGTTCCAGATCGCGCGGACAAAACTCGCCTACATCATCGACGCGACAGCGGCACCGATCTGCATCATCGCTCCCGTCTCCAGCTGGGCAGCAGCGGTCGGCCTGTCGCTCCCCGGAGGACTCGCCCATCGACGGCTTCATGCTCTTTTCTGCAGACCATCCCTGTTCAACCTCTACGCATGGCTTACAATCCTCTTTATGCTCTATATTATATGGACGGGACGTGACTTCGGTGCGATGCGCAGGAGCGTCGAGAAAATCCAACGTAGAGTTCGAGATCCCGAAGGAGTATCAGGATACGGCGGAGGCATCAGCGCAGTGCGAGCGAGGGACACGGCAAGATGATCGACCTCGTACTCCCCCTGCTCGTCCCTCATCGTTGCCTGCATTTACGGGATGCTGTATACGGGCGGCATCCACGAGGGCAAGAGCATTGCGCAGGCATTCGCCGGCTGTGACTCCTCAAAAATCCTCGTGCTCGGTTCTGTTCATCGCCTTCGTCTTTACAGGACTGTTTCACCTACCGCGCCGCGTCGTTTCATTTAATGTATTCTGCGACAGCTTCGGCTGGGGGTTCAAGGCGATGACCCCGCCATCTTCATCTCTCTGCCTCGCGTGGACACCTCGGGCATCTGCAGCAAGGAGTACCTGAACCTCGGCGGTTTCTGTCGGCACGGTCGTCGCCAGCCAATGCGGGCGTCGTCATGTTCCCTGCCGCCGCTCTTCTTCCTCGTCGCAGCAGGCTCGCCTTCGCGACGGGCACGAGCTGGGGACGTTCGGCATCCTCATCCCGATCGCCATCGCCGTCCTCGGACAGACGGCGCCTGACATTCTCGTTGTCTCCGTTGCTGCCATCCTCTCGGGTGCGGTCTGCGGCGACCACGCATCGCCCATCTCCGACACCACCATCCTCGCATCGGCAGGAGCACAGTGTCACCACCTCGACCACGTATCGACCCAGCTTCCCTACGTCGCCGTCGTCGCCTCCTCCTCCTCTATCGGCTACATCGCCGACGGACTGACCGAAAACGGCTACATCGACTCGCCGTAGGCATCGTTTCCCTCGTCGTATTCCATGGTCGTGCTCTCCTCACGCGTCACTTCGGCAGAGCTGTGAAAAAACACATGATATGAAACGCCGCCAACGGGCTCTATGCCCCGTTGGCGGCGTTTTCGTCATATTTGGTTGTCAGCCCCGCGTCTTTCCGCCGGCGACGCTTGTACGTAACGCCGTGGATATAGGATGCACGCCCGAAGCGAGGTAGGCGACGAGATCGGCGACCTCACTGAGCTTTCCACTGCGTCCGAGCGGTGTGGTCTTCGTGCTCGCATAGCCCTTGCGCAGATCATCGACGGTGATGCCGCGCGTGTAGGCAAGAGCCTCCTCATAGGGCAAGAGTACGCAGGCCCGTTGCCTCAAGAATGCCGGGCGCCACTGCGACCACGCGGACGCCGAGCTTGCCGAATTCCTTTGCCCACGAACGCGTAAAAGAATTGACTCGTATCTTCGTCGCCGCATAGATGCTCTGCCCCTCAGAGCCCCTCGATGCCGCTCTCGAGCTCATGTTGATGATCACGCCGTGTCCCGTGCGGACGAGCTCGCGCCCGACTTCCTGTGCGCAGAGATAGACGCCCTTGAGGTTGACCGCCGTCACCTTGTCAAAGACAACGTCGTCCAGCTCATACTTCCCATGCGGATCCTTCGGGTCGACTCAGAAGGCGCGGGATGTTGATCCCCGCATTGTTGACGAGAATGTCGATGTGTCCGAACTTCTCCTTCGCCGCCGCGACCATTGCCGCGACGCTGTCGCGCTTTGTCACATCGGTGACCACGTAGAGCATCTTACCTTTCTTTTCATCAAAGGCAGGTGCCTGCGGATTCATATCGCAGACGACGACATTCGCGCCTCGTGCCAGAAACTCCTCGGCGACCGCCCTTGCCGATCCCCTCGACGCGCCCTCGGTAACAATCGCAGTCTTTCCTTCAAGATTCAGCCAGCTCATTGCATATTCTCCTTTTCCCCTACAATTGCTCTCGTACAGCCCCGCGCTGGCAATCCACGCGATGATAACCGCAAGCGGCCAGTCATGAAGCGGGAGTAAAGGACAGCGGGCACACCGATCTCCACTGTCTTGGCATCTGCCTCGGCAAGACCGAGACCGACAGGGATAAAGTCGCAGGCGCACTGGACATTGATGGCGAACACCGCAGGAAGCGCGAGGTTCGGCGGGAATGTGTCCGAGACCAATCTCAACGCCGATCAGCACACCGACCACCTGCTGCGATGACCGCACCCGGTCCCAAGGAACGGGGACAGGAGCGGGAAGGAGCAGATCAGTGCCAGAATGACGAGACCAATCGGCGAGGAGGCGAGCGGCGAGATGAAATGCGCCACGAAGTCGCCAAAGCCCGAACCAAGGATAACGCCGATCAGCATGGAGACGAACGCCAAACGGCAGAATCGTCGTAATCATGGTATTGACGGACCTCGCGTCCCTGCCTGATAGAACGTCGCGACAATGCCGCCCATCATCTGTCCGATCTTTCGCCATGAGGCCGCCGGACTGTTCCGTGATCTTCTTCGTCGTATCGTACTTCGGCGCGGTGCCGCCGCTGCCGCATCGGATGCAGCTGCGCAGCAGGCGCTGCCGAGCCATCGCTGAATGCGATATTGTTCGGCCTGACCGCCGAGACGTAGATATCTTCCTGATGTATTGAGCAAGCGGGCCGGAGGGTCCCGTCTGTTTGACGTTCACTGTAAAGATGCGCTTCTGCGGATAGATGCTGCAGCGCAGCGTGCCGCCGCAGTCAACGACCACAGCGAGGATCTCCTCCTCGGGGACACTGGTCTTGAAGCCATCCACGACCCTCTGCGCCCGTCATTTCACTGGAGGCGAAGGGCAACATCCGAGATGACCCCGCCCGTGATATTGACGATTTTATGCCGCTTTTCATCCGGCGTCAGCGTGAGAGGACCGCCAAAGCCGCCCGAACCCTGCCGAGACGACAACACTTTTTATACTCTGCCATGGTATTGCTCCTCTTCCTCACTTCAGTACAGCGGGCTCTTTGCTGAGCTCAACGCCCTGCTGCCGCTGCACATACGCCGTCGTAAAGTCCGTCAGCCAGCCGCGCAGGAAAATTGACCACGAGACCGACGAGCAGATAGCGGACAGCAAGATCCGTATAGGGCAGTCCGAGTGTCAGTGATGCGTTGGCGACGCCGAGGAACACGAACATCTCACCGATTGACATGCGGGGAAACATACTGTTCATCGTATGGCATGCCGAAGACGATGCCGCATATAAGAAGGCTTGTAAAATTCCGGGAGGAATTTTCCCAGCGAGAGTGCCATCGGGTTGCAGAGGAAGAACACCCCGATAAACGGCAGAATGACATAGCGGGAAAACGGATTGCCCGCGCAAAAATGAGCAAATCGTCCCACGCGCTCATTTCCGACGAAGAGAACGATTGCGTTCATTGCGACGAGCAGACAGAGCAGCGTCGGGATAATGCCCGTCACCCAGCTGATGAGTGTCTCACCGCCCTTGTTGAACATCCCGATGAAGCCCTGTGCGAAAAGAATGAGTGTGTCCATGCGTTTGTCTCCTTTCACATGGAAAAAGTTAGGGAATCGCTGATAAAATGAAGTCTGTCAGATTGGTGTAGATTTTTTGTCCTGTCAAGGAGACAAACCGGACGCATAGCCAAAGCTATGTGGAGGATTTGTCGACGATGGCAGGGCGAAAAAGATGTGCCAAGATGACAGGGCTGAATTTATCAGTGCTTCCTGAGTCTTATGCTGAACCGGCGAACGCCGTGCCCTGCTCCTGATAGATCATATACTCCTCACGCGCGCCGAGTACGGCGCGACGCGTTTGGCGATCATAGCGGGCGACATGCTCCTCATCGAGATCGAGAAGATTCACCCCGTTGAAAGTCATCAAAGGGTCGGAACCCCGCGAAGACGGTGACGCCCTTCATGATCTCCCCACGCAGGATATTGCAGTCCCCATCGATCACAAAGAGTACAATCGCCCCTGCGGCGAAACGCCCCTTTGCCTTGCCGATGGCAACGCGCCCCTCACGGCGCAGCTCGCGCACATGCGCGGCAAAACGACGAAACTGGAGAATACTCAGTACTAGCTGAAGAATCCACATGCTCACCGCGATAACGATCAGCCAAAACATTGTTCTCACCCCCGAATTATTCATTGAGTAAATATCTTTTGCTGTCTCCTCATCCGTGATGAGAACATTGATAGTAGCGGCTGCGCAGGGCGCCGAGAATCGCAGGCACCTTCTCGCGCGATGCCGCATGCCGATACAGTACGGCAGGCTGCGGAGGCGCTCGAGATCGACGGCAATGATGCGGTCATGAAACTCGTTCGTCACGGGGCGACCGTCTGCATCGTAAAACACGGAACAGATCTCCCCACAGCACCGCTGCGCAGGAGGCCTCGATCCCTCCCGACCAAAAACTCCCCATCCAAAACCAAGTTGGAGGATTTGACGGGGGCGCTGATGCCGACAATCCCGATATCGAGCCTTTCCCAGAGTTTTGAAATCTGCTCGAAATTGATATCCTGTCGAATCGCCTCTGCGATCTCGCCCGTGCGCGCAAATGGCAGGGGCATAGATATAATGACTCGCCCGCCAAAAGCGCGTTTGCGAGCCTCATAGCAGAGCGTGTTCACATGAAGCTCGCTGTCGAGGCCTCAGGCTTTCCATCGAGCGGAACAAAAATCCGCACGTACTGCACGAATCTGTTCCTCGGACGCGCAGCGCGTCAGCTCGCGAATGCTCGTCCCCACGCCAGACCGATGGTCTCGACCGTCGGCCGCAATCCGGCGCAAGAGGCCAAGCCCCGCCTGTCCCATGCGCTTCTTGACCCAGCTCTGAGGTCAATGCTGTGCGCGACGACACGCCCTCACGCAGCCCGAAGCGCCGCTCCAAGGCACTCTCGAGTTCTCGTTACTGTCCATCGCGACGGTGATGCGTACGATGCCAGACGCGAGCGCACGCCGCAGGTACTTGCTGACCGTCGCGGTCCACACCGAGCCGCGTGCGATCTCGCTCTGCTTCAAGCCTTCTGTGTAGTATAGATTTGCCGCCTTGATAAGGATCCGTTTATCAACGGCCTGCATCATCATCCTCCTGTCCCATCAACTTTCCACATTTGTGATGAACCGGCCTACATGTTGCTGTTACAGATAGAATATAGCGCGTTTTCTTCTTGATCGTGAAGAAAAAGACCATGATTTGAAATAATCACGGTCTTTTTCCTCGATAATTGATCAAACATCGTCACATAAGTGACATCACCATATCGTGCGACAATATATACTTTACCCATCATTCCGTTCATCCAGTCGCGCAGAACAACGGCCTGATTGAGTTTCGGATCCTTTGCCCCATAGAGGAGGGTGACATTCTCCCCCTTTGCGAGATGCTCGGCGACCGTCTTCGTATGGGCGGGGGCGGTCGTCCCCGTCGAGAGCTCCGTCCGATACTTTTCGGTAAAGGCCGCAAAGTTCTCCGCCTTATGTCCGAACCACTTTACGCAGCTCCGGCGTCGGGTGCGATGTCCTTCCACCAGTCCGAAAGATCGGCGTGCTCCTTCGAGATGCCGCGTGGCCAGAGACGATCTACGAGAACGCGGAACCCATCATCGTCCGTCGGTGCCCTCATAAACGCGTTTGATACGAATTTCTGCCATAATAACGCTTCTTCCTATCGCATCGGAAATATATCCGCATTTATCTTAGCATATTTTCGCATCTGCGTCAGAAAATCTTTCGCATCTGCTCATATCTCTCAGCTATAATCCCTGCCCTCACGCCGAACGGACAGCCTTCATTGGTGCATCCATACCGATATAGTCTCTGAACGGAGCGCACTCGCCCGTGCGCAGTGCTGCAATCATGCGGTTGATGCGCGGCGGCGGAGTCCACTCGAGGGGAGGAAACAGCCCTCGCAGTGATTATACATGACGTGCAGATCGTTCTCGCCTGCCGCCGCGAGCACTGCATACCTGCCGCACGCTCATAGCGCCGCCCCGCACGCAGATAGCCGATCACGCTGACCGCCGCCCACAGGACAAAGTAGTACGTCCAGACAAAATGCGGCAAAAGGGCGACAGCGGGAAAGACGAGGCAGCAGCAAGCCCGCCTGCCAGTCCCAGAACAGGAAAGTGACGGATGCGAAAAAGCCGCTCTCAATATACGCAGATCATCTGCCACCTGATAGAGATTGCTGTACTCACAGTAATCCCGCAGTCGCTCAGTCCCGCCAGTTGTGCCGTCATCGTCCGGCGGCGGACACGGTAGTTCAACTCGACGGTCTTCGGCATCGCATGGCGTTTACTTCAGGCCGTATCGGCGATGAAACTCCATGTCTCAAGCTCGTCATCGACGAGGGACTGTCCGCACGTGCGGACAGATGCGCGTCAGATTCTCGATCTCGCGCCGCATTCCTTGCAGATCATCCGTCTCTCCTTTCTGATACTTGCTGGTATAACTATCTCAACCGATTGATAATTATTGTGTAGTCAGCCGCTTAGAATATAGGAACATTCTACCATAAAATATCATCTTTGTCTAATAAACAGATTTTATCCATAGGACATCTGTCAGTCAGTAATCGAAGATAAAATGAAAGTCATACGATTGACGCAACTGTATTTATCCGTGTGGTTCTCTGACGAGAATCAATGAAATGATGCTGCATGACTGATTTCTGTACAGCAGCACCAGAGAGTCCCAGCTACCAGATAAACAATCCACAGATTGCGGCAGACAGCAGCGAGACCAGCAGTCCGGACAGCATCATGTAAACGACGTTGCGCGCGACGATCATATTGCGCTCAGGGTCAACCAGTCCCTTGAAGCAGCTGAGGATGATGCCGACCGTCCCTGAGATTGGCGAATGACGTGATGAATACGGTCATCACGGCCTCGCATGTGCGCCGGCCACGTCGGAACCATCTCCTGAATCTGCAGCATGACGACAAATTCGTTCAGATGAGCTTTTGTCCCCATGTACTGGGCGATCTGGAATGCCTCTGCCGGCGCAAGGCCGAGCAGCCACGCAAACGGGAACAGCACGACACCGAGGATGAGCTCGAGCGAGAGTGATGCGATAGCAGGCCGAGCAGGACATTGACGCACTTGAGCAGTGCCACATATGGCGATGACGTTTGCACAGATGATGAGGACGAGACGCCCTGCACCGAGAATCGACTCCGCGAGGTAGGAGAAGAACGGTCGCGCCCCCGCCCTCGCTCAGCGTAGCAATCGTGTCCTCCTCCGGCGCAACCTCCACGGGATGGAGAATCGAGGAGACGAGCAGCGCATTGATCACGTTCAGCGGGATGGCCGTGACGACGTACTCCGCCGGCATCATCTTTGACATAGACGGCGATGAGTGCCGCCGTCACGCAGCTCATCGACATGAGGCCGATGGTCAGCACGCGTCCCTTGCTCATCCGCATGAGTTGGAGCTTCGACACGGCGAGTGCCTCATTGCCGAGGAACATCATCTCGATGGCGAAGAACGACTCAAACTCGGTGCACGCGGAGGAACGTGGAGCAGCTTGCCAACCCAGCGGATGATGAACGGCAAAATGCCGAAATACGTGAGGATGTCAAAGAGCGGCACGACGAAGAGGATCGGCAGAAGTCCTGCGGCGAAGAAGTTCATCTGCGGCTACGTTGACCCAGTCAGGAACACGAACGCGATGCCGACGTACGAGATGTTGATCAGCTCGAGAACCTGCTCGCGGCGGTCGTAATCATATCGCGGCCAATTTCGAACGATGTCAGGAACCACGCGAGCACAAGGTTCAGCGTGAGAAGCGAGGCAACCGAACGCCACTGGATCTCCTTGGTGGTTCCGCGAGGCGAGCACGCCGATGCCGAGGAACACCACAAGGCCGAGCAGGTTGACGAAGAAAACATACGAAATCCTCCCGAAAGAGTTTTTGTGGCTAGTACCGTACGACCTGTCTTTTTCCACGCGGGCATAGACAAGCGGACGACTGGGCGGCACCTCTTTTTCCAATGGTAATCGCGCGCACGGAAGAGCTGCGCCGCGCTTTTCCGCCGCGCTGCGCTCTCGGATAGAGCGTTGCGATGACATCGTCCGGACGTCACCGCATCGCCGTACTTTATGCAGGATAAGCCCGGCGGCGAAATCGATCGGACTGTCTCTTCGTCTCGCGCCCTGCGCCGAGCACAACGCTCGTCTCGCCGATTTTCTCCGCATCCATGGCGGTGATATAGCCGTCCGCCCCGCGCGCGAATCTCCATCTGCACAGCCGCCTGCGTGGAACTTCTCGATGCGTCGCGCAGCACGGCATCGTCACCGCCCTGCCGCCGCACCATCGTGGCCAGAACGTCTCGAATGCCGATCCGTCCGCAATCGACTGCCCTCGCCATACGGCGACATTCCTCGATCGTCCCCTTGCCGACGAGGTAGAGCATGTTCGCCGCGAGCTGGAGCGACACCTCCGTCAGGTCATGCGGCCCCTGCCGCGCAGCACGTCCATCGACTCGCGACCGCGCATGTTGCCGATACCGTGACCGAGGGGCGTATCCATAGTCCGTGATCAGCGCAACCGTACGCCGTCCTCGCCCCTCGCCGATGGCGACCATCGTCTGCGCGAGCGCGATGGCATCGTCGAGCGTCTCATGAACGCGCCCGAGTCCCGTCTTGACATCGAGCAGAATGTAGTCCGAGCCTGCGGCGAGCTTGCTCATAATCGAGGATGCAATCAATGGATGGAGTCAACCGTCGCCGCCGTCGCGCAGCGCATAGAGTTTCTTTATCCGCTGGCGCGAGGTTGCCCTGATCGTCCGATGACCGAGACGCCGCACTCGTTCACGATGGAGAAGAATTTTCTCCCGCGAGATCGCCGTCTCATAGCCCGGGATCGCCTCCAGCTTGTCCACGGTGCCGCCCTGTATGTCCGAGACCGCGCCTGCTCATCTTTGCGACGCGTCCCCGCAGGCGGCGACAATCGGGCGCAGATGAGCGTCGTCTGGTCGCCGACGCCGCCGGTCGAGTGCTTGTCCACCTTCTTGCCGGCAATCGCCGAAAGATCGACACGGTCGCCCGAGTCTCGCCATGGCAATCGTCAGTGCGGTCGTCTCCTCCGCCGTCATGCCGCTGAACCAGATCGCCATCAGCATGGCGGACATCTGGTAGTCCGGAATCTCCCCGCAACATAGCCCTCGACCATAGAGCGCAGTTCCTCGGCAGTCGTCTCGCCGCCGTGCTTTCTTTCTTCGTAATCAGGTCATACATGCGCATGGGTACGTCCTCCTCAGCGGGCAGAATGCGCGGCAGCAGACTCGCCTCTTTGCCGTCAGCGGTACATCGAACATATCCGCCACCGTCGCGCCGATCATGGCGAACGTCGGATACGTCCCGAGGTTCGTGCTCGGGCGGATCCGCGCACCATAGACGAGGAGCGGCACATACTCGCGCGTGGTCGGTGCCGGGCGCGCCGGGTCGCAGCCATGATCCGCTGCAGATCATCAGCACATCGTCTCTCGCGCATATTCTCCATAAACGTGCCGAGCTGCATGTCGAACCCGTCGTCGCCCGCGCATAGCCTGCGATGTCGCGCCGATGCCCATACGCCATATCGAAATCAACGAGGTTGACAAAGCACAGCCCCGTGAAGTCCTCCTGCTGGATGCGGAGCGTCTTCCATGCCGTCGGCGTTGCTCGTTGACGCCCGTGCTGCGCAGATGCCGCGTCCCGCAAAGATGTCGTTGATCTTGCCGACCCGATGACCCCATTATCCTGCCGCACGAGCGCATCCATCATCGTATCCCCGTCGGATCGAGGAGAAGTCATGACGATGTGCGGTACGCCTCCGTAGTTCGGATAGTCGCCGATCATACGGGCGTGCAATGATGCGCCCGACGCCGTGCTCGCCCTGCATGATCCTCGCGCCGCACGGCAGTAGTCATAGAGACGCTCGACGGGCACATCTGCCTCGTTCGCCGCGATCTGCAGCACGCCGTCCGCCGACGTGTAGACGATGAGTACCGCCCGTCTCCTCCTCGCTCACGCGCCGTAGTCGTGGATCACCTCGTGCCGGAATAGGCTTGTTGCAGAGCATCTTCTTCCATCGCACGCCGCCGAGAGACGCCTCGAGGATCTCGGTGGAATCCGTTCGGATACGTCGGCATGGCGCTGCTCTGGAGACGATGCCCGCGATCCTCCCAGTGTCCGATCGTCGTGTCTTGCTGCGCGAGAGCTCTCGCAGGCGGGCAAAGCGCCGATGGGGTGTCTGCGGCGTGCCGCAGCCGACACCGTCGATGTTAAAGAGTCCAGTTTCGTGAGGTTCGGCGCGTGCAGCTCCGGCGAGGTCAGTCAGCGACGCGAGTGTGTTGCATTTCCTGTCGCCAAAAATCCGCTGTCAGGTCCGCTCATTCCCGATGCCGAAGCTGTCGAGCACAATGATGAATACGCGTTTGATACCAGCCATGGCCGTCTCCTGCCCTCCGTTAGGCGATGGACGCCCAGTGCAATCTCGATCATCTCGCTGAACGAGTGTCTGACGCCCTCCGCCGTGAGGGCGGCTCCGTCGCTGACGAGGTGGTCGCTGACGGTAAAGAGTGAGGCACGCACGCCGAACTTCGCCGCGATGAGGTAGAGTGCCGCGGCCCATCTCGAGACCGAGACACCGTAGCTCGCGAGCTTCTGGATGTCCATTTCGTCATCGTAGGCGATCCTGCTGACATCACGCTTGCCGACGCGCACGGCGATGCCCTTGTACCGCGGCGGCCTGATAGGCGTGAGCGCAGCAGGTCAAAGTCCGCGACCGGCGCAAAGCTGACCGCAGGGCCGGAAGATGTTGCGCGGCATGGAGGA